>Ga0256826_1000198_pt1 | contig 33816 bp, 25 predicted proteins | sample CV79metaG_FD_185975 | JGI IMG/M metagenome (GOLD analysis project Ga0256826, IMG submission 185975) | Hydrothermal vent microbial communities from East Pacific Rise, Pacific Ocean - CV79 | ecosystem: Environmental > Aquatic > Marine > Hydrothermal vents | place: Pacific Ocean: East Pacific Rise...
ATCGAACACTCAACCAATACATTGCTTGATATCATTAACGATATCCTTGACTTTTCAAAGATCGAAAGCGGTAAGTTAGACCTTGATCTCTCTGCGACCAACCCTTTTATCGAACTGCGTAGTGCCATTACAATCTTTGATGCTAAAGCCAAAGAGAAGAACATCATCTTGACCAACCATATCGATACACTAATCAAAGAGTGTTTAATGATGGACCAACTTCGTGTGACGCAGATTTTGACCAACCTTATCAACAACGCAATCAAATTCACACCTGAAGATGGTGAGATCAAAGTCAACATCAAAAAGTGTGAAAGTTCCGCTGAGCATGAGTGTCTAGAGTTTAGTGTCACTGATACGGGTGTGGGTATCCCTGCATCAAGGCTTGCAAGTATCTTTCAGCCCTTCACACAAGCTGACTCCAGTACCACACGTAGTTTTGGAGGTACAGGCCTTGGTCTAAGCATCTCCTCTTCTTTATGCCAACTAATGGGTTCTAAACTAGAAGTTGAAAGTGTTGAAGGCAAAGGAAGTCGTTTCTTCTTTACCTTGATTCTTGATCATTGTAAACCTTCACAGATCTTAGCTTCTACCATCCACAATCCACCACTCTATATTATAAAATACAGCTCTAAGATCTATGTTGATGTTATCTACCAGCTTAACCATTTTGGTATTGAGTTTGTACCTGTCAATTATGAAGACATCACAGATGATATACTTCAAGACCATATTGTAGTTTTGTTTGATAGTCGACAAGTTGAAAAAGTACAAAAAAGTAGCTCAAGTATCATTATGATCGATGATTCTGATGCGGCAAGTGAGCGTGCAGATAGGGATGGTTCTTTATATCACATAGGCTCTTATGAGACCTGTCCTTCGATCTTATATAATGCGATCGTTGAGCTCAACCTTCTCCCTTCAGAAAAAGTTAATAAAGAGGTCTTCTATGAGACTATTGATATCAAGCTTCTCGTCGCAGAAGATTATGATGTCAATCAAATGCTTATAGATGAGATGTTAAAATCATTTGACATTAGTGCTACCTATGTCACTAATGGTAGAGAGGCTGTTGAAGCCGTTGAACAGGAGCATTTTGACCTAATTTTGATGGATATTAATATGCCTGAACTCAATGGTATCGATGCTACGATCGAGTTGCGTAAAAAAGGCCAACTTCTTCCTATTGTAGCCTTAACAGCAAATGCACTTGAAGGAGACCGTGAACGCTTTATGGGCTTTGGTATGGATGATTATCTCTCTAAACCTATCGATTTTGATGCACTCAAAGCAGTACTTATCAAATACTCAAAAGCAGGCTTAAGTTCAAATAATGCTATGATAGATGCAGATAAACCAAAACAAGAACAGATATCTATACAGGAGAAGCCTATGAGTGATGTCATCGCTAGTAGTATTGTTGCCTTAGAAAATGCTAAAAAACGTATGCGCTTTTCTGATGCCATCATTTTAAAACTCTTTGGCAAGTTTGTCAGTAGTGTTTCTCAAAGTGCTCAAGCCCTACATGAAGCTAATGAAAGAGGCGATAAAGCAGCATTAAGTGCAGAGGCACACTCGATCAAGGGTATTGCATTAAACTTACAGTTCAACCCTCTTGGTGAGCGTGTAGCAGCATTAGAAAAAGCAGCCAAAGCTGAAGATGATAGTTATGATTATACAGGTGAGATCAAAGCAATCATCGAAGAGATCACACTGATTCGTGAACATCAAGATCAGATCATTCAGAAAATGCAAAACAGTTAATATTTTTTAACTGTTAACTTAAACCTTTTATACTTTAGCCATTAAGAAAACATATAAAGGATCTTGATGACTAAGACTATTTTACTTTCATCCATTTTAGCATTAACATTAAGTGCATCTACAATTGATTTTAATGATGCAACTCAAGTTGACAACCGTACTATGCCTTCTAACTCACAAAGTATCCTATCGTATAACAGTGCGATTAAAACGGCTACACAATCTATTGTCTATATTGCAGTGAAACAGAAGATGCAACAAGGGGGTAATAAAGCACCTTTTTTAGAGCAGTTCTTTGGCTCTAGACAAAACCCTTACAACCAACAACCGCAACAAGGGCTAGGCTCCGGTGTTATCATCTCTAAAGAGGGGTATATTGTCACCAACTATCATGTGGTTGAAAATGCTGATGAGATTACAGTACGCATCAATGGTGAGACCCAAGAGTATGAAGCAGAGATCATTGGTAAAGATCCAAAGTCCGATCTTGCTGTGATCAAGGTCAAAAGTGATCATGAACTACAACCTATCTTAATGGGCTACTCTAACCACCTTGAGATCGGTGATATTGTCTTTGCTATTGGTAACCCTTTTGGTGTTGGCCAAAGTGTCACCATGGGCATCATCTCAGCACAACATAAAGACAGTGTCGGAATCAATGAGTATGAGAACTTTATCCAGACTGATGCTTCTATCAACCCTGGAAATTCAGGTGGTGCTCTAGTAGACAGTCGTGGTGCACTTATTGGTATTAACTCTGCGATCATGACACGAAGTGGTGGCAATAATGGTATCGGTTTTGCTATTGAAGTCGATATGGTCCGTAACATCGTTAAACAACTCATTGAGACAGGAAGCATACAAAGGGGCTTTTTAGGAGTCTCTATAGGTAACTTGACTAAAGAACTTCGAAACCTCTATAAATCCCAAGAGGGAGCGATGGTATTACAAGTCACGATTGATTCACCTGCTGCAAAAGCAGGATTACAACGTGGCGATCTCATTCTCAGTGTTAATGATCAAAAAGTAACTTCAGCTGCTGCACTAAAAAATAGTATTGGTGGTTTTCAACCCAAAAGTAAAGTCCGTATCGTGTATGAAAGAGACAAAGTAGATCATACAACCACTGTTGTACTTTCTGACCTTAGTAGTGGTAATGTCTTAGCCCAAAACAGTGAAGGCTTGATCAAAGGGCTACACTTAAGTAACTTAGACCAAAAAACACGACTCCAGTACAAGATCACTGAGGATATTGAAGGTGTTTTAATCACCAAAGTTGCACACAGTTCTCAAGCTTTTGAGCAAAATCTACAAGCAGGTGATATCATCATGCAAGTCGAAAAAAGTCTTACCCCAGATATCAAGACATTGTCTAAGGTCTTACAACAATATGAAGGTGAGTACAAACGTGTCTATATTAACCGTGGTGGACATATCTATGTTACTGCACTAAAGTAGTCTATAACATCATAATAAGACTACCTGCGATCGCTAAGAGCACATTAGAGAAGGCATAAGTACTGGTATAACCTAACGCAGGTGCAGGACTTTTGGCTTCATTGATCACAACACTCAATGCAGCACCTGATGTCATCGCACCCGTAATAGCTCCAAAGACCAATGCTAAAGGTATATTAAGTATCAAACGTGCAATAGCATACGAGATAAGTACAGGAATGATCGTGATCGATAGTCCTGCTACAAGTAACATCACACCGTGATCACCTAAAGCATCAATGATCCCACTCCCTGCTCTTAAACCAACACCTGCCATAAAGATCAACAGACCAAACTCCATCATAAACCAGCGTGTAGCCTCTGGAAGTTGACCAAAAGTTGGCTTGACACTTCGTCTGTATCCAATAAAGAGGCCTGAAGCAAGCAAGCCACCTGCCGATCCTAATCCAATCGAAATTCCGCCAATAGTGACTGCTAAAGAACCTAAGACCAGACCAATAGCAATACCAAAAGTAAAGACCAACATATCGCTCTCAACACTTTCTCGCTGGGCATGACCAATATAATCACCAAAAAGTTCAATCGATTTGACCGGACCTAAGACCTGTATCGTGTCATCTTTTTCCAACAACGTATTAGAGCGATCTTCAATGACCACACCTTTACGCTTCAAGTTCACCACAAAAAGACCAAAATCTCTTGCAATGTTAAGTGTTGCTAACTTCTTACCAATAATATCCCCATTACTCACCACGACTTGGGCATTCTCTTGCATATCAAAGTTGATCTCATTGTGAATCTCTTTAGCTATCGTCGAAAGTTTATTGGTAAAATAAGCCCGAGAACCAATCACTTCGATTTTGTCTCCTAGCATAAGAGGTAGTGCTTCTCTAACGGTATACTTCTCATTCGCACGAATCACACGAATAACCGCTTGTGAATCCCAAAACTTCTCACGAAGCGTCTCATAATCATACTCAGATACTTCAGGTGAGGTAATAACGTAAAACCGTTGTTCAATACTCAAGGTATCCTCTTCTCGAGAACTTAACATATCAAACTCATGTGCAGCTTTAACAACATCAACCTTCAATAACATAGGTAAGTAGCGAATAGTCATGATCAAACCCACCAAGCCTATAATATAGGTCATAGCATAACCCATTGCAATATTATCGATGATCTGCTCTTGTGTCATACCTTCAGTCACACGTACAACACCACTTTGTATCGCATCTTGCGCTGCAGCGAGTGTTGGAGATGAGGTCAAACCACCCGCTAAGATTCCTGCTGACATCCCCTCTGGAAGCTCAAGTTCGTATGCCCAAAACCAAGCCAGAGCAAAACCACTGAGAGAGACAGTCAAAGAGAGTAAAAAGTACTTCACACCATCTTTTTTAAGCACTTCTACAAAACCGGGTCCTGCTTGATATCCAACAGAGAAGATAAAGAGTGCAAATCCAATAACCTGCTCTTCTGTTGAGATCCTAAAACCAAAATTCCCAAAGAAGAGTCCTGCAAACATTACACCTGCTACAGGACCAAATGAGAAACTACCTATCTTAAAGTTTCCAATGACATAACCCAACCCAAGAACGACAAAGATCATCAAACCTGCTTGATTATGTAGTAGTGCTAAAAACCATTGTGAGAGTTCATCTATAAACATCATAAATATTCCTTGATAGGTAGCTCATATACCTCATTAAAGTCACTATAAAATATTTTATCCAAAAGTAGATAAGGTCACCTCTAAGTTAATCTTTATTACAATCAGTTCTAAAGGATTAACATGACCGATCTCTCTTCTTACGCAATCAACAACACTGTAACATTTACGACAAACCCACATGGCCTTACAAAGATCATCATACAAAGTGACCTTGCTGAAGCAGAGATCTATCTGCAAGGTGCCAATATCACACACTTTCAGCCACATGGCCAAAAACCACTCCTTTTTGATGCAAAATCTATTGAGATGGATCCAACAAAGACGCTGCATGCAGGAATACCACTATGTTGGCCATGGTTTGGTCCACATCCAAGTGACACCACAAAACCTCAACATGGTTTTGCGCGTACCTCTTTATGGGAGATCCAAAAGACACAACTACATGATGATGGTAAAGTAGAGATTGTATTAGCATTAACTCAAAATGCATCAACACGCAAACTGTTTGACTTTGACTTTAGACTAGAGATTACTTTCTCTATCGCAAAAACATTATCGGTCTCACTCACAACAACCAATACAGATACAAAAGCATTTAGCTTTACAGATGCCATTCACACCTATTTTGCTATTGGTGATATAGCACAGATGAAGATTAAAGGGGTGCAAGAGACACCTTTTATTGACTATACTGATGAACAAAAGCAAAAAAGCGAGACATTACCACTTAGCATTGATAAAGAGGTCAATCGTGTTTATATCCCTACTCTAGAGAGCTGTACTATTGTTGATGAGGTTTTAAAACGAGAGATCATTGTCTCTAAAAAAGGGTCTAATTCTACCACCATTTGGAATCCTTGGAAGGAGAATGGTATTCACGATCTTGTAAATGATAAATATCGTTACTTTGTCTGTATCGAAAGTGTTAATGCTTTAGAAGATCGTATTCACCTTGAGCCATCTCAATCACATACGATTACACAACTCATTTCAATAGCATAAGTAGTATCTTCAAATGTATACGTGTTAAGTTTTTATAAACAGACTTAACTTGTAATGAATCCCTCTATACATACAAGATATTTACAGTAGGTAAAATCAGCTATTTAACTTCAACACTTCAGCTAAATCAATATATATTATAAATATAATTTTAATATATCAATCTAATTAATTATTTAAGCTATATATTATATTTAGAGTATTATCATTGTCTCATAAGCAGTTGAAAGTCTGACTTTTTATACGCTTAAAACCCTTTATAAAGGATGCTAATGACAGAAACTTTTTCTTTGATTGGTTTTGATTTGAACTACTCTTCTACAAAAGACTTACCAGAAAACGTAAGTTATAGTTTGTTAATTGAGCCGTTCAAAATAGGTAAAAAAAGCATCTTAAGTTTATAAAGAGATCGCAAACAGGTCCAGGCTGTCTTTACAGCATCGGTGCAGTAGCACCACTTTTGGTTGACTTTCGGTTTAACTCTTTTTATAAAGAAGTTGTTTACGAAGACACTTGTTCTACAGAGAACATATCGCACAAGATGCGAACCTAATAGTGTAGATGGTACATCTTAGCACTACTATAGTGCCAAGATGCTTTGAGCATGAAACACTCACCTGCTAAAACCAATTGCCAGAGCCGAGAGGCTCACCTCTTTAGTCTACTCCATTCCCTTTATATTTAAAAATCTATATAACTTTTTATCCATACCTTCTTATATCCATCCTATCATCTGTAAGAGTGTTAACATCACTACCGTTGTAATACCTGCTATAGCGATGGACAGTCCACTCATTGCACCCTCGACCTCCCCGATCTCAAATGCTTTAGCAGTACCAATGGCATGAGATGAAGTTCCAATACTTACCCCTTTTGCAATAGGGTCTGTAATCTTTAACACTTTAAACACCCAAGGTGCGATGAGAGAGCCAAAAATACCAGTAATGACAACAGAGAGAACAGTTAACCCTACCAGACCATCAACCATTCGTGCCGAATCAATAGCTATAGGTGTCGTAATAGAGTGTACTAAAAGAGCATTAGTGATAGGAACTTCAAGATCTAAGATCATTCCCATTAATAAAATCGAAGATATAGATATAGTTGAACCTATCAATACACCGATTATAATACCAACAAAATATTTTTTTAATCGTTCATGATGTTGATACAAGGGAACAGCCAAAACAACTGTGATGGGTCCTAAAAAACTTAAGATAAGGTCCCCACCCTTTTTGTACGCCTCATACTCGATTTCACCTAGAAGTAAAATCATAATAATGATGATCGTGCTCAAGAGCATAGTAAAAAAACCTTGTAACCGAAACCACTTCTTAATCATCATAGAGACTGCTATAGCCCCTAACGTCAAAAAAAGCCCAAAAATGGGTGTTGATATGAGCTCATTCATGTTTAGAATGCCTTACAATTTTTTCAACAACTACTGCTGTAAAACTCATAACTAAAAGCGTAGAGAGGAGAATTACAGCCACCACAACAAGGTAGTTATTCTCAATATAATGATAACTCGCCATAACACTCACACCTGCAGGAATAAAAAAGAGTGACATATTTGAGAGCAAGAATGTACTGATATAACGGATTTGATCGACTTTAACCCATTTGAGATGTAACAGTATCAATAGAAGCAGCATACCCACGATACTTCCAGGTAAGGCGATATAACTCACCGAAGTGATAAGAAGAGCTACACCATAAATCAGCATGATCACTGCTAACTCTAAAAGTAGCCGATAGGTGATATAAAAAAAATGTCTAATTTGGCGTATCATTTTCAACGTATTTTTGAACAAGCGCATCATAACTCATTGGTCGATCAAAATAGAACCCTTGAAACTGATCACACCCCATCGCTTCTAGTAGTGCGACTTGTTCTTTTGTCTCTACCCCTTCAGCCAAAACTTTAGTGCCTAAAGCATGCCCCATAGTGATCACAGCTTCTACAATACTTGACTCTTCACTGTTACCCACAATATCTTGAAGTAAAAAACGATCGATCTTGATCACATCGACTCTAAAGCGTTTTAAGTAGGTTAAAGAGGAGTAACCACTTCCAAAATCATCGATCGATATTTTGACCCCTAAACGCTTAAATTGATTTAAGACATCTAAAGATTTTTGTACATCACTCATCAAAAAAGTCTCTGTTAACTCAAACTCGATCTTAGAGTAGTCGATCTCACACTGTTCAAGATGATCTATGAGACGTTTGGTATTAACACTGTTAATCTCACGTGCCGAAAGGTTGATAGAGATCGTAATATCCAAGCCCATCAGCCTTAATGTTTTTTGCACACGACACGCTTCCTCAAGGACCCATAGCCCTATTTCAGTAATAAATCCTGTCTCTTCAGCCATATAGATAAACTCTTGTGGAGGGACTTGTCCTAAAGTAGGATGATTCCATCTAATGAGTGCTTCAAAACCTACCAATACCTTACTTATCGCTTCGATTTTAGGTTGAAAGTATAGTTCAAACTCGCCTTGCTTTAATGCGCGGGTTAATCCAGACTCAATAGAGAGAAGTTGATGGGCTTTACGCGTCATCTCTGGCGCATATTGACAGATCGACTTATCGGGTGACTCTTTGGCTTTGTACATCGCACTGTCAGCATGTTGTAAAAGTGTTTGCGCATCACTACCATCACGAGGATACATTGCAACACCAATACTTCCTTTTACTACAAATCGCTCATTTTGTAGTAAAAAAGGCTCAGTTAGTGTATCAATCACTTTTTGTGCTACTTTCAGAGCATTTTCTACAGTAACATTTTCTAAAAGAATCACAAATTCATCCCCACCAAGACGTGCAATCGTGTCAACATTACGTAGATGTTTTTTAAGACGCGTAGCGAACTGTATCAAGAGTTCATCCCCCACAAGATGTCCAAAACTATCATTGACATACTTAAAACGATCAAGATCTAAAAAAAGTAGTGCAGAGGTATAATCTGAGCGCTCTGAACGATTGATCAAAGAGGTCAGCTTTTCATACAAGCTGGTACGATTGGCCAGACCTGTCAAGGTATCATAATAGGCCAAATAAGTTAGCTTTTTTTGTGAAGTACGCAACTCGCTCAAGTCTGAAAAAATTGCTAAGTAACTGCGTGGATTATCTTCACTCTCTTTGATCAAGGAGATAGAGGTCCACTGCGGATACAACTCGCCATTTTTACGACGATTGATTACCTCTCCACTCCAGCGTCCTTCATTTAAGATTTTATACCACATACGTTTATAAAAAGTTTTATCATGCTCACCTGAGGCTAAGACACGTGGATCTTCGCCTATGATATCTTCACGTTTAAAGCCCGATATATTTTCAAAAGCATGATTGGCTTGTACGATCTTATTGTTCTCATCCGTGATGATCACACCCTCTACAGCATTATCATAGGCCTTACTTAAAAGCTCGATCTGGTTATTGCTTTTGAGAAGCTCTTTATCGCTTTTTTGACGGCGCAATAGTACAGCGACTAAAGAGGCCCCAACACGCAAGACACTCTTATGAAAAGGAGTCGGTGTACGCTTTTCAAATGATGAGAGGGCAAATGTACCAATGATCTTGTCTGCTTCATCTTTAACAGGAACAGACCAACAAGCACCAAGACCAAAAGCCTCAGAGACATTTCTAAGTTTGTTCCATCGTGTATCATCTACAATACAGGTGACAAACTGCTCTTTTTGTTGAAAGATAACATTTCCACATGAACCTGATTCTGGTCCAGGAATCAAACCGTTAAGTGCTTCAATACCTTCTGGTGGGCAACTCGGTGATGAGAGTACATTCAAGACAGAACTTCCATCTAACAACATCACAGATGCCATAGCATTATCAACCAATCCCTCTGCTAATAGACAGACTTTAGAGATCACTTCAGCAATATTGCGGTTACTGGCCGCCATAGTCAAGACCTCTTGCTGAAGTACAAATATTTTTTCATACTCATCTCTTATAAGATCAAACTCAGAGAGGTCTTCGTTAAAAAGTAGTTCACTATTGAATTTTAATGATTTTGTCATACTCAATTATACTACAACAGTTCCGTAATAGCGCCTTGTACTTCTATAATCGCATCTGCTTTAAGTTGCTCTAGCTCTTTATAACTACTGACACCCGTGATAATAACCCGCATTTTTGCTTTGTCTGCCACATCCTTTAGTTTGTCAAGACGGTCACTGTGATCTTTTAGAAGTTCAAAATATATGATTTTACTCATTTTAATACTGCCTGCATCAACACGCGCAAGATAACTATAGTCTGTAGTCAAAGCACTCATCTCACATACTCCAAAACGAAAACCAAAATCTTTGATGAGCTTGATATAGTGAAGAGCTTGTTCTTCATGTTCGAGTATAAATATCTCAGGGATCTCAATACAAAAATCTACATCATAATCATTTTCAAATTTTTCAAACTGCTCCTGTAGCGTAGCAATAGTATTTTCATCTTCTAACAAACTTGTAGCAAAGGCGAAGGTAATAGGCGCCCTTCTATCTTTTTCACTGAAACTTTCAAAAAGCTTTTGTAATACTAACTGATAGATCTCAAACACACATTTTTCACGTACCGCTGCTTCAATAAAACTACCATAAAAATAATCATGCCCATGATCACCATGCATGACAATCGATATGGTCTTATCTTTCACATCATGATTTTCAAGGTTCACACTATTACGCAATATAAAGTCAAAATGTCTCTGTTGTAGTGCACTTTTTAAGCGGTCTCGCCAAAGATCATGAAGCTGTTGCATCTCCATACAAGCCAAAGAAGCATCATGATCACTATAGCTACTCTCAAGACTATCAACCATAGCATTCATACTCATCACAATCTCTTTGAACTCAGTGGTATTAGGAAGCTCTTTTTGATAACTAAACTTTCCTTTGATCAAAAGCTCTGCTTGCTTTTGTATCTGTTTGAGAGGAGCGAGTAGTGTTAACAGCAGAAGGTTCAACAAAAACAGCGAAGCGAACAAGTAGAGTCCAAAGGTATAGAGCAGACTCTTAAAAGCTTTATATAAAAGGTGATAGCTCTCATTAGCATCACTTTGAACAATCAGTTGACCAATCACCATCCAACCTGATGAGACCTGTGTCAAAGCAGCAAAACTTTCGATCTCAAACATCTCCATAAACCAAGAAGGCACATCTGCAATGACCTGTTCTTGAAGGCGCTCAAAAACCACCTCATCTTCCATGTTTACAAAAACAATACGCTTATAGTGGCCACTATCAAAATTGGCATTGATCATAGTAGCTATCGTACTTTCATCCCCATTTGCAACAGCCAGTGCTAAGCTTAATGAGGCTGCAGTATTTTGAGCATCTTGCGTTAATGACTCTTCACTTGCAGTGATATAGTGAGTGAATGTGATCATCATGACTGTTGTTAAGATAAGCATCATCAACAGAGAGAGAAAAAGTGCTAGTTGTCGATATAAGGTCATAATTTATTCCTTTGGATATTGTGTAAAAGTTGTTCAAACTCTTTGTAACTCTGTTTGAGTTTAACCTTTTTGCCTAAACCTTTTTTTTGTGCAATATAGAGTGTTTGACCATTAAAGTTATAGACAGGGATTAGATCTTTACGCTGCGAAGCAGGTAATATCTTTTTATTGTAGTTATCAAGGATAAGAGGTGTTGCAGTGGGTGATGAAAAGTAGGTCAACACCATATGAGGATCTTTAAAGTTTCGAGATTTAACATAGGTAAAGTAGAGCTTTTTACCTCTAATACCTAGCGCTTTAAGTGCAAAATATTTTGCAATGACATAATCTTCACAGTCACCTCTATCTCGACCTAAAAACTCTAAAGGTGTAGCCCAGTAATCTTTGAGGTTATAGTTTTGCAGATCACTTTTGTATGAAACTTCATTATAAAAGTCATTGATGATACGAAGCTTTTTGAGCTCATTTAGATCTTGTGCTTTGGCCATTGTCTCATTGAGCAATATAAACCTATTTTTGGCAAAAGAGCCATACTTCTTTTCAATCTTATTAACAATATAGTCACTGACATACACCTCAGCAATCATCACACTAACCAATAAAAGAAGTATGCTTATTTTGCGTCTCAAGATCACCCTTAAATCACTCTTTATAATTTATATATGATTATATCACCTTATTGAACCCTCTGAACAATTAGGACGTTCTCAGTAACAAGAGAGGTATACTAATACAAGGCGAAAGTACGCAGGAGCTACTAGTAGCTTCAAGTGCTTTTAACGCAGTAGTAGTAGATCTCTCTTGTTACCCTTCGGGAGGGCTATACAGAAGCAACCTTGCACCTTATTTTTCATCGTCGTAGCTTTGGCTATGACTCAAAAAAAGTAATGTACAATCTTACCTCTGTATAGCCCTCTGAGAATGCCCTAATTGTTCAGAGGGTTCTATTATCTTTTCTAATAATATTAAAGTACTACTCCCTTAGTACCTTTGTACAATAGACTATTGTGATATAAATGAGATAAAATCTTCGATATAAAATTTTATTATAGGTGGTATCTGATGTCTAAGCATATTGGTTTTATTGAAATCTTAAGTGGTGAGGGGTCTATGATCTCTGCTACAGGTGAAGAACGTACACTTGCTCAGGGAATGCAACTCTCTGAAGATGATATCTTAGCAACAGGACCTAATGCCAATATTATCATCCAACTCGATGGTGGTGGGACCTTAACTATTGGAGCCAATCAGGTACTAACCTTAGATCAAAGTGTTGTCTCTAAAGAGGGTTTTGATCCCGATGAGACACAAGCTGAAGTTGATGCACTTCAAGAGATCTTGGCTGAAGATCCAAATCTCTCTGTATTTGAAGAGACAGCCTCAGGCGAAGCCGTTGCGGTAGGTGGATCTTCTCTGATCATCGATAGTGTAGAAAAGCATACTGACAATAGAGGAACCACTAAAGCCTCTACGCTTCAACAGTTTGAAGATAATCTCATCAAAGATACCTTAGAAGATGATGATACGATTCTTGTTGCCTTTGATACCAATGCTGCTTTTATCACTTTAAATGATATTTTGACTAATGATAATACCCCTATTGTTAGCGGTACGACTAATGATCCAGATGCACGTATTGTGATCAATGTAGATGGCAATGATTATGTTGCGAACAACAATGGTGATGGTACATGGAGTATTACTGTTGATCAACCTGTTGCAGATGGTGAAACAACGATCACTGTTGTTGCAACTGACCCAGCTGGTAATGTCTCTCAAGAAGAGGCAACACTTATTGTTGACACTATAGCACCAGTCATCACCATCGATACAACACCAACCAATGATACAACACCAACGATCCAAGGAACAGTTGATGATCCTACTGCCACCATAACGATCACAATCAATGGAACTGAGTACACACCTACCATTACGCCAGATGGTAATGGCGGTTATACTTGGTCACTTGAAGATAATGAAGTGGGTACCTTAGATGAAGGTGAGACGATCATCAAGGTAGTCGCTGAAGATAGTGCTGGTAACATCACTGAAGTCATTGACAATATTACAATCGATACCAATAACAATGATAACAATGGTAATGGAAATACAGACAGTGGTGAAGATGCTACGATCACTCTTCACGATATCAGTGGCAACTACATCAATAGTAATGAGACAACACAAGATCTTCTTATAGAAGGTACATCCACAGCCAAAGAGGGTTCTGTTGTGATCATAGAGATTGCAGGAGCAGATGGGATAGCACACAACATCAATACCTTTTTAGATCCTTCTCCTACCATCACTGTAGATGATCAAGGTCATTTTGAAGTCACATTCGTAGCAACAGCCTTTACACAGTTTGAAGATGGTGTTTATACAGTTACTGCTTCTGTTGAAGCCGACATTGCAGGTAACCTTATTAGTGATACTCAAGTCGTCACACTCGATACAACATTAAGTGATGATGTTAACAATGGTGGGGATGGCGACAATGGTGGTGCACTTGTCACCATAGACTCTGTAGAAGACAACACAGGCCTTTTAGATGTCAGTAGTGCTATTGTAACTACAGATGATAAGACTGTTATCATCAAAGGTACCTTTGATAATGAAGATGATACGCGTCTTATCATTAAGATCGATGGCAATGTCTATGAACCTGTCATTGATGGAAAGAATTGGACACTAGATCTTAGTGATCTACCACTTACTGCTCAAAACCATGTCATCTCTGCTACCATTGTCGATACCGCTGGAAACAACGAACAAGTTGCACTTGAACTTGTCATCACTCCTGTGACAGGAACCTTACATATTGAAGGTATTACAGATGATACAGGTGTCAGTTCTGCAGACTTCATCACAACAGATGATACCCTCATCATCAATGGTAGTATGGTTGATCCTATCAATAATGATCTCTCTATTACAGTGGGTGCAAACAGTTATGGTACAGCTGACAGTGAACTCACTATAAACAGTGATGGTACATGGATACTTGACCTAACTGCAATCTCACTAGGAAGTGATGCTACAAACACTATCACCGTCACGGAGACTGAAGCAGGTACAGGTATCACACAAAGTGTTTCTCAAGATGTTATCACCGACAATAGTACTCCTGATGATTCTAACAACTCAAACAATGGTAATGTTGTCACGATCGACTCTATTACAGAAGATACAGGATTGAGTGATAGCGACTTTATCACCACTGATACAACATTGATCATACGCGGAACCTTTGATAATGAACAAGGTAATACACTGCGTATTACCATCAACAATGAAGCATATACCCCAACGATCAGTGGTAATGATTGGAGTATAGACCTTCAAAACACTACCTTTGCAGATGGTCTCTACACTGTTAATGCAACAGTGAGTGATGTTGCAGGTAATGAGGTCACTGTGACCCAAGCTATTGATATTGACACCCGTAATGATAACGGTAGTGGAGAAGGTGGTAACACTGTCGATGGAAGTGATGCTGTGATACTACTTCATGAGATCAGTGATAACTTTATCAATGCACAAGAGACAGCACAAAGTGTTACTATCAATGGTACAACAACAGCTTTAGATAACTCTACTGTATCGATCTATGTTGATGGTACACTACTCGCAACTACAACATCAATGAATGGCCTCTTTAGTTATGATGTACCACAAAATACTTTTAATGCTTATGCTGATGGTCTCTATGAAGTTCGTGCTGAGGTTGTTGCTGACCTGGCTGGAAACATCGCAAGTGATACTCAAAATGTCATTTTAGATACAAGTAGCTCTGATAATGGTGATGGGGGTAGTGGTGGAAATGGTACAGATGGAAGTGATGCAACGATCACACTAGATGAAAATCTCTTTGGAGATAGTATTATCAATACAGAAGAGTCACAAAGAGATACTTTAGCGATTACAGGTAGTACGAATGCTATAGATGGCACATTAATCACTATAGAGATCGATGGTGTGACATTTGCACAATCTTATGCTGAAAATGGACGTTTTAGTGTGACGATTGAACCTATTATCTTTGATGCTTATCCAGATGGTGTTTATACCCTAACTGCATTGGTTGAAGCTGATGCTGCAGGTAATACCAATAGTGATTCGCAAACAATCACACTCGATCGTACCATTGATAATGGTGGTGATTATAGTGGTGATAACATCACTATTGATAGTATCACTGAAGATAGCGGGGTTGGAGCAGCAGATGATGCATCACGAAGTGACTTTATCACCAATGACAAAAACCTGACCATTAGTGGTACCTACAACAATGAGAGTGGAAACACTCTTGTTGTTAGTGTTGGTGCACTGACCTACTCTACCGCTCTTGGCAATCTTAACCTTTTTGCAAACAGTTGGTCTCTTGATACACAAACACTCGACGAAGGTGCGACAACCATTACAGCAACGATCACAGATAGCGCTGGCAATAGCGAAGTGATCACCCAAGAGATCACCATTGATAGCATTGCTGATACAGGAGATGGTACGACGCAAGCAACCATTACTCTTGATCCTATTAGTGAAGGCTATATCAATGCCCAAGAAGCAGGAAACCTTTTGACTTTACAAGGTACCTCAAATGTTATTGGTGCTGAAGTCATCATCACACTCAATGGTGGTGATTTTACCTCTGCAACGGTTCAAGCCGATGGAAGTTACAGTGCTACTGTAGATACCACTGTTATCTCTAGCTTTCCTGATGGTGATTACCTTGTACAAGCCACTATCATCACCGATACAGCAGGAAATAGTGTCTCTGCTGATCAGTTGGTTGTCTTAGATACTACACTTGATGCCAATGATGACTATAACGGTGCAAACATCACCATTGATGCGATTAGTGATGATACAGGAACTGCAGGTGACTACATCACGGCTGATACCTCTCTTATGATCAGTGGAAGTTTTAATGCTGAAGATGGCAACAGTGTTGTTATCATTGTTGATAATGTTAGCTACGACGCAAGTTCAACTGAATTGAGCCTTGATAGTGCAACGAACAGTTGGAATCTTGATCTACAAGGTGTTTCATTAACAACAGGTGTCTACACCATCACAGCCATTGTCAAAGATAGCGCAGGCAATAGTGAAAGTACCAATCAAGAGTTAAGTATTGTCGAATCCACAGACCTAGGTGTCATTAATCTCAATGAGATCAGTGGTAACTTCATCAACCTTGAAGAGTCACAAAATGACCTTGAGATCACAGGAGTCAGTACAGCTATTGGTCAAACTGTTAACTTTGAGATCAACAATACACCCCTCATCATCAATGGCATTGCAATCACAGCTGTTGTAAGCGCTGATGGTACCTTTAGTACCACCATTGCAGCCAATACTTTTGATAGTTATGTAGATGGTGTTTATGATGTGAAAGCCTCTGTCATTGATACCAATGGTATTTTGTTTAGTGATACAGAAAATGTAACACTCGATCGTAGTAACAGTGATGACAACGGTACCGGAACAGGTACAGATGGAAGTGATGCAACCATTATTCTTGATGCTGTTGGCGATGGCTTCATTAATGCACAAGAGGCAGATAATGGTCTCTTATTGACAGGTACGACAACCGCCGTTGAAGGAACAGTGATCTCTTTTGTATTTGAGACACTTACAGGTGATAAGTACCCAGTAACAACCACTACTAATGGCCTTGCTATTACAGCAGGTGCAGATGGTACCTTTAGTGCCTTTATCTCACTAGGTGATCTTACAGGTATCAATAACACTAATGTGACAATCATTGCTGAAGTTGTGGCGGATCAAGCTGGAAACATTGCGACCTCTGACGCGGTTAGTGTCACTGTCGATCTTAGTGCTGGTACACTCATCGATCAGACTCCAACAGCTGTTTATGAGTCTGCACTTGAGTTAGGTAGCAATCCATCACTTGATACAAGGTCTACATCAGGTAATCTCTTTGATGGTAGTAGTGATACCGCTAACTCCACAATCACCTCAATCAGTGCCAATGGTGTTGAAGGTAGTGTCTGGAGTGAAAATAGTAATCTCTTTATACTAGATACCCCAAGCGGTGTCACTTATGTTGCTATTAACGATACCAATGTCGATGGTATTGACTATGTTGCAGGTGATTTTGTCTACATCCTACAAGATGCTTCAACGGCGACTCAAGATCTAATCCATTATGAGATGACAGATAGTGCTGGAAACGTTAGTGGAGCAGATTTAAACATCACCATCGTTGATGATACTCCTATGATCAACCCTGATGGTGTAGTCCACAAATACCTAACATCTGAAGTCACTGGTTACACAACTAACCTTATCTTGACACTCGATGTCTCAGGAAGTATGGCATGGGATGCAGATGGTACAGAAGATACCAGTTGGAACCGTTTTACAGGTGCTTTTGATCCTAATACGGTACGCATTGATCTTGCTAAAGATGCACTTAACAATATGATCGATAAGTATGCTGAGCTTGGTGATGTCAATATCCAAGTCATTAGCTTTTCTGACACAGCTGTTGCTTCAGAGATGCTCAATGCAGTAGACGCTAAAAATTACATCAACAGTCTAACAGCAGGTGGCGGTACCAACTACGATAGTGCGATCAATCTTGCACAACAAGATGTTGCACTCTACCCTGATGCCAACACCACACAGTACTACTTCATCTCTGATGGTCAACCTAACGCAGGTACAGGGCTTGATGCTACTGAAAAAGCCAGATGGGATGCCTATATTGCAAATTCTCCAATCGATAAGACCTTCGCTATTGGTGTCGGAAGCAATGGTTATATTGGAGAACTCGATCAGATCTCTAGTGGACATGGAGAGACTATCATCATCAATTCTATTACCGATCTTGACTCTACCTTGCAACAGACAGTTAACAATACCATTGTCACAGGAGAGATGACTGCCTTTGATGCAGATGGAACCGTTGTCGCTGTAGGTGCGGACGGTGGACATATCTCAGAAGTGACTCTGTACAATCAAGATGGTAGTGCTAACATCACCCTACTCTATGATGTTAACAACCCAACACAAACGATCTCCACACCATTAGGTGGAACAATGACACTTAACTTTGATAGTGGTAGTTATACGTATGTCATTGACTACAACAACACACTTAATGGAGCTATTGATAAGTTTGATATTACTGTTGTCGATAGTGATGGAGATAGTGTCAGTAACTCTGTCTTGATTCATCTTCTACAAAACCCTGATGAGAACTTTAGCTTTGATGCTGTCTCTACAATTGATGGTAAAGATGGCTTTGATACCATCGTCTTAAGTGGTACAGAGACCTTAGACTTCTCTACAATTTCTAATTTAAGTAACATCGAAGCCATTGATATGGGTACGGGTGATAATACCATTGTCAATCTTGATCTTAATGATGTACTCAATATGACTGATGCTAATAATGAACTCTTTATCTATGGTGAAGCAGGAGACTCTGTCACTTTAGATGCTACGTTAGTAACACAAAACAGTACGGTCACAGATGCTAATGGTAAGGTTTTCGATGTCTTTAGTGATGTTAATGCAACCGTCACAGTAAATATTGAACAAGAGATTGTTGTTTCGTGATAGAACGATAAAAGGGGCAAAGCCCCCTTTACCTGCGTTAACACTGGGTTTGACTCAGCGTCAGGCTCTTTTTACTTTAACACACTTTATACCCATTTAACTCAGATTCAGGTTTTAACACACTTTTATTTCTTTTAACTCTAACTTATATATAACCTTCTAGACTTTTTACTATCTAACTTCTTAGCAGCAGAGCCAATGCCAACCTATCATTTACCTTGAGCTTTTCATAGACCTTTGAGAGATGTGCTTTAACGGTGCGTTCTGTAATCTTCAAGTCATTGGCTATCTCTTTATTGCTTTTACCTTTTTCGATCTCTAAAGCGACCTCTTGTTCTCTACTACTTAACTTATCTAGGTGTTCTTTTTGATCACTGGTCACTGCTTTGGAGCCATAAGCGATCAAAGTACTCATCATATCAGGGTAGAGCCATACTGCATCATTTTTTATGGTATTAAGTGCCTGAGATAGGTGTATGGCTTGCATATGTATGTTTCCATAACCTCTTGCACCTAATGCCAACAGAGGCATAGCCTCTACAAAGTTAGGCTTCTCACTCAATACCAAAAGTCTAACCCCATTTTTTTGAAGTAAATGAACGGCATCATCAGCCTCACAGATCACAAGATCATAACGTTCGACCTCTTGTACAGCATCACAAACTTCTAATGCTAATGCGAGATCATTAAGATGCTTTAACAATGTACTGTTTTGAGTGATAACTGCTATCATCGTTCTCTCAATGCCGCTTGTTGTACTTTAAGTATTGGTTTTAGTAAAAAGTCTAAAACACTTTTTTTACCGGTAACAATATCTACACTAGCAACCATTCCCACTAAAAGTTCATACTTTTTGCCATCAAATTCAAGATAATTCTTATCTGTCTTTATCCGTACTTGATAAAAGGTATTACCCTCTTCATCTGTGATTGTATCAGCACTAATATGGGTTACTTTACCTTCAAGCGCACCATAAATCGAAAAGTCATAAGCAGTAAATTTCACCATCGCTTTTTGACCCGCAAAAAGATAAGCAATATCTGATGGTTTGATCTTAGTCTCGATCAAGAGTTTATCATGAAGGGGAATGATCTCCACAATATCCATACCAGGTTGGATGACACCATTAATCGTATTGACCAACAATCTTTGTACAATACCTTTAACCGGTGAACGCACTAAAGTACGTTTGACCCTATCTTCTAAGGCACCTGACGATTCCATAATACGACCCATCTCAGCTTGAACTTGATTGAGCTCTTCTTTAGCATCATGTCTGAACTCAGTTTTTGCCTCTTCCATCTTGTTTTGAGCTTCTTTGATTTTAGAACGCATTTTTGGGATGGAAAATTTTACACTATTCATCTCGCCCTTAACACCAGAAGCTTGACGCGAAAGTTGCAAAAACTCTACTTGCGATACAATCCCTTTAGAGACCAAAGGTTGGGTAATCTGAACCTCTTGAGCAATAAGTTGATACTCATCTTTAAGGTGGTCATACTTTGACTCTGCCTCACGCAACTCATGTCGACGTTGATTGATCTGCTCTTTTAAGATATTGATCTTTTGATTAAGCTGCTTTTTATTAAGAAGATAAAGGACCTTCTCTTGTTGTAAAAAATGTTTCAGTTCACCCTCATCTATCTGGTCTGCTTGGCACATTTGTGCAGTTGCCTCAGCTTCAAGACGCATCGCCTTAGCTTTAAGTTCAAGATACCTAAGATGTGACTCTTCATATGAAGATGCAAAAGAGGTGTCATCGATCTTAAGAAGCACTTGACCCTTCTCAACAATCTCACCTTCATCGACTAAGATCTCAGAGACAATACCTCCTTCAAGGTTCTGAATCAACTGTACCTGCTTAGAAGGGATCACCTTACCAACACCACGAGCAAGCTCATCGATCTGTGCAAAATAGGCCCAGACAAGTAGCCAAAATATCGCTATAAATACAAGCCAGATCGTTAAGCGAGAGGCCAAAGAGCTCTTTTGCAATACAGCTTGAGAGAGTGAAGCCATATACTCAAGATCATCTTTTGAATAAGATTTATGATCCATACTGGCCCCCTTGTAGCTTCTGCAAGACACTCTGCTTATCTCCATCGAGAATAACACTTCCATTGTCCATCACAATAATACGATCGACTAAAGCAAGCATGGAAGATTTATGTGTGATCAAAACAGTTGTCTTATCTTGACACTGCTCTTGAAGTCGTTTAAGCAACAGTTGTTCTGAACTACTATCCATAGCATTACTCGGTTCATCTAAGATCACGATCGGGGCTTCACTGATAAAAGCTCTAGCAATATTAACAGACTGTTTTTGACCACCAGAAAGTCCCATACCTTGCTCACCTATAGCCATATCAAACCCTTTAGGATGATGGTTAACAAACTCACTGACGAGTCCAATATGGGCTGCTTTTAAAAGTGCTTCATGGTTAGCATTAGGCTTTTTATAAAGGATGTTAGCACGCAGTGTAGTGTTAAAGAGTGCAGGTTCTTGTGGAACATAATTGACCTGCCTTCGCAGTTGTACCGGATCGACCTGCGCCATGTCAATATCATCGACTAAGATCACACCTTGTGTAGGTTCATACAATTTAAGCATCAACTTAGCAATCGTAGATTTTCCCGAACCAATCTTACCAATGATGGCAACTTTTTCACCTTTAGTGATCTTAAAACTCACCTCTTTTAACGAAGCATGCTCTTCTTCTTCATAAGCAAAGTTTACCCCTTTAAACTCCACGTCACCCTTCAAAGACTCTCGTTGGATAAACTCTTTATCTTCAGGGGATTCCACATCACGACTCATAACCTCTTCTAAGGCATCATAAGCTGTCTTTGTCTGCTCATAATTTGCCAAGAGTGCTGCGATCTGACCCATAGGTTGTATGATGCGAGAACTCAATATCACTGAAGCAATCAAGCCACCCATAGTCAATGTCATATCTTCAATCATGTAAACACCCACAATCAAAACAACCACGGTATTAAGTTGCACCATAAAAGCGGTGACTGTTGAGATCGAAGCAGATAAGATCTTCGAGCGAAAGCCCTTTTGAGCAATATCACCTGTTGACTCTTCCCATCGCCACTGTGCATGACCTTGAGCACCCAAGACTTTGATCGTCTCTAAGTTCATCAAACTCTCAATCAAGATCGCACTCTTTTGAGCACTGGCTTCATAAGTACGCTCAATACTATTTTTCAAAGGGCCTTTGACCACTAAACTGTAAACTAAGATCAGTGTTATAACAGACAGTGGAACAAAGACAAGATTACCGCCAATGTAGTATGTGACTAACACAAACAACAGAGCAAAAGGAAGATCAATCAAACTCGAAATTGTACTCGAGGTTAAAAAGTTTCGTACACTCTCAAACTCTTTAAGTGTATTAGCAAAAGATCCTACTGACTTAGGTGATGTAGACATCTTTAAGTTCATGACCTTCTCAAAAAGGATGGATGAGATGATAATATCACTCTTTTTACCTGCTGTCTCTAGCAGTTGTGTGCGCAGTAACTTCAAGATAAGATCTAAAAGATAGACGACTAAGATCCCAATAGCAAGAACCCACATGGTCTCTATAGCCGCATTAGGAACAACCCTATCATAGACATTCATCGTAAACAGAGGTGCTGCTAAAACAAAAAGGTTGATAACAAATGAAGCGACAATGACATCTCGATAGATCGATTTGGAGATCGCCATCGAACTCCAAAACCAATGTTTACCCTTCTCATGGATCACTTTTTTTTCAAACTGCTCAAATTGATGTATTTTTTTGATGTAGTAGACATAGTTTAGATGACGTGACTTTAACTGCTCTATATCAACCCAAGAAGCACCATCATCCACCTCGGGAATAATGATCTTTGCTTTTTTCTTCTCTTCATCAAAAGCTTCTAAAACACAAGCATCACCATCTTTTAAGATCAAAATAACCGGTAATACATATTCTGAAAGTTCATCAAGATCTTTTTGAATGAGTTTTGCGCTAAAGCCTGCCCGTTTTGCAGCACGGCTAAATAGTGATTTTGAAGATTTGGTTGAAAAAAGTTTGAGAGAGGATTCTCCCTCTTGTAAAGGGAGACCTTGGATCAGAGATTCGGCACTCATCGGACGATGTTGCATCTTGCTAAAGAGCACCAAACAAGCGAGGAGCGGATCTACTTTAAGTTGTTCGTTCATTACTACCTATCAGACAGATCTACTGTTTTTTTGATTCGTACTGGTCACGCTTGATCATCTTCATCTCTATACGTCTGTTATTGGCACGACCTTCTGACGTATTGTTTGGTGCAATAGGTTTAAGTTCACCTTCTCCAATGACAATAACGTTCTTAGGGTCAACACCCGCTGCTACCAATGCTTTTTTAGCTGCATTAGCACGTTTTTCAGAAAGCTTCTGATTGTATGACTCTGTACCAATACTATCAGTATGACCTGAGATCTCCAAGATATAGTCACCATCTTTTTTAAGATCGGTAGCAATGTTACTAAGATAAGCATTTCCCTCTTTCGAGAGGATCGTTGATTGTGGCTCAAAAGTCAAAGAGTCCATGATAACAGGCTTAGAATCCTCTTTCATATACTGAACAACCTCTTCAACTGCGATCGTGTTTGAAGAGACAGCTACAATCTCAACAGGCTCCTCTTCAGCGATCTCAACTTGCTGGATCACCAATGGTGCATAGCTTCCTTTACAGATGTTACTGATATCAATGCTATTTTCACTCTCTCCATAAAGATCAAGTGAACTAAACTGACGCATACTCATCACCACATCTTCAGGAACATCAGCATTGATCTTCTCTTCAATATTGGTCTCAAGTGCAAAAGTCAAAAGGCCTGTCGCTTCTAAGATACGAAAACGGGCAAATAGAACATCCGTTTTTGCATTTTCAAGCTGCTTACGTGCATCATTGTACTCAAGCTCCGCATTTAAAAGATCAACAATACTACGACGTCCTAGTTGATACTCTTGCGCATAAGATTCAGATGTCTTTTTAGCATACTCTACATGAAGACGAATACAACGAATCTGTCTAAAAGTGATCTGTTGTGCATACCATGCTAGCTTTAGCTTTTCGCGTACCGCACGTTGTTGCTCGTTTAATGACTCTTTTTGAACCGTGATATATTGTAAGTTTTGAAGACGTGTTGCTTCATCCGAACCTCCACGATAGAGGTTATAGTAGAGTTTGACCAAACCACGTGCACCCGTATTGGTACCTTCATAGCCTTGAACATTTTTGTTACTATCTGCAGAAAGTTCAAGATCAATACTTGGATAGTAGTTTCCTTTGTCTTTCACTAAACGTGCTTGCTGAACATCAATGTTAGAGCGTTCAAGTGCTAAGGTAGGATTGTTGCGTTGTGCGATCAGCCAAAGATCTTCGTAGTTGTCTGCAGGAAGAGCTGGTGCCAGCGGTAGTTCTAAAGACGCTGCCGTATGGGCTTCACCATAAATGCGTTCAAAATTAACAACTGCATCTTGGTAGTTGTTTACCTGTGCAATGTAGTTAGAGTATGCTAGTGCCAAACGACCCTCTGACTGTTCAACATCTGAACGACGTCCAGAACCTGCCTCTGTCTTCTCACGAATCAGACCGTAAATACGTTCATGCGAGTTTACATTCTCTTCAAAAAGATCAAGAAGTGCTTTTTGACGTAAGACTTCGATGTAGACCTCAGTTGAGCGTAGGGCTAGTGCATTGGCACTTTGAAGGGTATTAAAACGTGCAGAAAGAATACGACTCTCTTGTTCTTTGATGTCATACTCTGTCGCAAAACCTTCAAAAAGGTTCTCAGTTGCAACAATACCGGCAGTAGTACGAACCATCGTATCTTTAGTATCATTGAGTGTTGTATTGGTATATGAACGATCAGTATGTTCAAGACCAATATCACCACGAAGATCAACATTAGGTTTCCAACCAGATTTTGCTTTATCAAGATCATAATTGATCGCACGATAATTACCGATCTCTTTTTGCATCTGTGGATTATTGTCCAGTGTCTGCTGAACCATCTCATCAACACTAAGTGCCATTAATGATAACGGCAATAATATTACTAACATCTTTTTCATTTTATCCCTTAGTACTTCTTCATATTTATACTCTTTATAATAGTAGAGTTTCCATGAGAAAGGTAAGATTTTCTTATAAATCTAAAAGTTATCACAATTTTGTGTAGTATCTATACATTAAAAGATATTATTATTCATTAAAAATTATAGATAACATAAGAATGCTTGAATAAAACAGCATAAGTATAATTTATGTGTTAAAAGTATAAACTACATTTTAACTATAACTCTAAGGTATATATCAATGAAAAAAGCACTTCTTATTCTCTTACTGAGTACAACACTTTTTGCAGTCAACAACTACAACAAAGGTGTTGATGCTTATAAACATGGAGACTACAAAACAGCATTAAGCTACTGGATGCCCTACGCTATGGACAATAATGCTCAAGCACAATACTTTATAGCCAACATCTATTATGATGGTAAAGGTGATATTGAACAAAACTACATCAAAGCACTCAAGTGGTACAAAAAAGCAAGTGCTAATGATTATGCAAAAGCCCAACTTAAAGTAGGCATGATGTACGCTGAAGGTCTAGGCGTATTAAAATCCTATACCAAAGCAGCTCCCTATATCCAAAGTGCATTTGATAACGGTTGCATCATGGCGCCTGAAGTTTGGAAAAAATATGAACTATGGAAGTATGAATAAACCCTTTTTTTGCTAAGATGTCGCCATGAAATTATGGATCAAAGACTCAAGTACCCTCACCCACCACATCATCTATATCAACTCTGAAGCCCTACACGGGCTAACCTTTATTGGTGATTTAGATGACACAGCACTTACTGCTTATCTTCAAGCATTAAGCTCAAAGCTCAACATCGAAAAAAACCTTAAACTGATCCATTACTTTGGGTACATTCATATCTATGCTAAAAAGGAAGCGTCATGACTGTAGAAGAGAAGATCACACAAAAGCTCAAAGCATTTGGTGTCTCAGATGAATTTGTAAAGATTGCACTTTATTATAAAAGTATCTATAAAGATGAGATCGATATTGAAGAGTTTGTGGAGTATGTTGAAGAGGAGTTTGCTAAAGTTGAAGAGGAGCAATTCACTAAAGCACAAGCAGCTCAGAACGTCGATGCTTCCGCACTCTTTGGAGAGTTTGAAAGCGAAGAAGAGCTCTAAAATATCTTAGAGTAACTGTGGCAATAAGGCACTTTACCATGACGTTCATAGTAATCTTGGTGATACCCTTCTGCTGCGTAAAAGCGCGAAGACTTTTTGATCTTCGTAGCTACTTTAAACCCTTTAGCTTTTAAAATCTTAATCAACTTTTCACCCATTTTTTTCTCAGCTTCATCACTATAAAAAAGTACCGAAAGGTACTGTGCTCCAATATCAGGACCTTGTCCATTGGTTTGTGTAAAGTCATGAATCTCAAAAAAGTTCTTAGCCAAGGTCTCATAACTCACTTTAGTTGGGTCATAAGTAACCTCTACTGTCTCAACATGGCCTGTGTTTTTGTAGACGACATCCCTATAGCTTGGGTTATCAACATGACCACCCATAAAACCACTCACAACATCTTTGACACCATCAATTTTTTCTAAATGGTACTCAACACCCCAAAAACAACCCCCAGCAAAATAGGCTTTTTTATAATCTGTTGCATATAGCAAACTTCCTAGCATTAAAAACATTATAAGACTTTTGAGCATGATCATCCTTTTGCCTAATTGTAAGACAATGGGATAAACCCTTCATAAACACTTGCCTTTTTACGCTAAACTGTCAACATGATTGAAAAAAGCATATTGATTACAGGCTGTTCTAGCGGTATTGGCTACGAATCGGCCTTGTACTTACACCATAATGGATACAGAGTTTTTGCCACAGCGCGAGATGAAGATGATGTACAAGCCTTGCAAGATGAGGGGTTAACAGCACTCCAACTTGATGTCACTGATATGGACTCTATAGACCATGCCCTGCAACAGATCCTAGAAGCCACAGGGGGCACACTCTATGCCCTTTTTAATAATGCTGGCTATGGACAACCTGGTGCACTAGAAGATCTTCCCACTTATGCCTTACGTGAGCAGTTTGAGACAAACCTCTTTGGTCTGCATGAACTCACCAGACGTATCATTCCCATCATGCGTCAACAAGGTTATGGCCGTATTATCCAACACTCATCTGTCTTAGGATTGATCGCACTACGCTTTAGAGGGGCCTATAATGCTAGTAAGTATGCCATTGAAGGATTATGCGACACCCTTCGTCTTGAACTTCATGAGAGCAATATCTTTGTGATAACGATGAATACCGGCCCGATTAGCTCCCATTTTAGAGATAATGCTACAGAGCATTTTTTAGAGAACATTGATGTGGAAAACAGCCAATTTACAACAGAGTATCATGAAGAGGTCTTAGCACGCAAAGAGCAAAAGCAACAAGACGATCCTTGGACTAAAGAGCCTATAGAGGTCATTGCAAAGTTACTTTTAGCCCTAGAAAAGCCCAAACCTAAGCCACGCTATTATGTTACTACTGCAACCTATCTTTTAGGCACGCTCAAGCGTCTGCTTCCTACAAGGTGGCTTGACGCTATCTTAATTAAGATCTAGTGATGAGACAGATCAGTGACAAAGTATTTGTTGATGCCTCGCTCTTTGACCTTGAAGTAGCAACACCCCTACTCTCTTCACCTTATGCCATTTACCCTTTTTTGATTATCAAGAACTTTTTAGCACCATCAATATGCCAAGAGATCATCACCTATTGTCAAGAAGATCAAGAGGCAACTACAGCCAAACTACGCTCAAGCAAACATGGTCTTGATCAGCATATCCGTAAGACCAAGATCCATCAACTCACCCCACAATATCTTCAGATCTACGAAAAGGCTTTAGCGCCCATTCGTTCACAGATAGAACGGTTCTTTACACTCTCTTTAACTCAGGCCACAGGACCTCAAGTCTTAGAGTATACTAAAGGTAGTTTCTACAAAGCACATTCAGATGATTCTAGTGTGTTGGTAGATAAGGAGGGTCATCTCAAAGGGTATAAGCAAGTGGCCCCACAGAGAAAGGTAACAACACTACTGATGCTAAGCCAAGCGGGCTCAGACTTTCAAGGTGGAGCATTACAGTTCAACCATTTTAAAGATGATGCAGGAGTACTACTAAAACTCTCTTTAGATCAAGGTGATATGGTTGTTTTTGGAAGTAACCCCTATTATACACATGAGGTTTTTGAGGTCACACAAGGGTATAGACTCTCCATTGCACAGTGGCATGATGCACTCTTGTAGTACATAACTAACACTCTTCTTGCTTGCCCCGTTTTAAAAAGTCCTCTTTGATCAGTTTTTTGATGGTCATATTCTCTTTAGGTGTAATACATTCACTCTCTTTAAAAGCACGTAAAATGTGGTGCACTTCATTGACCGTGATGCCATAAGGATCTTTTTTCTCAACTTTAACACCACCATTTGCCAAGATATGAACCATATCAATATTGCGGCGCGCATGTTGTAAAAAGTAGATCAGACCTAACTCACCGGTATGCTCTTTCTCTAAGGCGACAACAACACGTTCAGGGATATCTCGCGTTACTTCTGGAGCAATCGACTTAAAGTCTTCTGCACTCATATAGCCGATGTAAAATTTTGTAAAGAGATCAATCTTTCGTACCACATCTTCTTTGTTCAAAAAGCGCATATCTAAGGCATAGTTTTTGTAACTACGTGCACGTTTCATGATCCAAGTCAGTGTAGAGTAGTACTTGAAAGGACGGATATCTAACTTGTTTGTCCCCACAATACGCAGGTCTTTAACACGACGGTAAGGTTGACGTTTGGCCTTACGTTTACCACTGAGATAGTCTAAGATATCTTTAGCCTCATAGGGCTTTGTAATCCAGACCGTACAAAAGTCTTGTAACTGTTTTGTACCGGTAACACCCTCATTTAAGATCAAAAGTGCCTGAATTTCATACTGAGGAAAGATAGTCTCAAGAAGTGCTTTTTTCTTACGAAGACGACGTTTTAGGTTGGTGACAGACTTGGTCAGAGTCATCTCAACCATATACATCACTTTATCTTTTGTGACAAAAAGGGCATCAAATTCACCAATCTCATTACGATTGGTACGATAAACAATCTGACCTTTGGCATTAACAGAGAGTGTGTTGGGGCTAGAGTTGGTCTTAAGTGCACTAGGGCCTTTAGCTATAAACTTCTCAACAGAGGGCTCTTGTTCGGCCCAACGCAACAGACGTTCATATAAGAAGTTTTCATAAGCTTCTCCCTCAAAAGAGCGATATGAACTAATGTACTGAGGTTCATCTTCAGCTATACCTTTTGCTTGCAAAGAGAGTAAGTGCTTGATACCATACTTGTAATATAAAAGGTTATCACCAAGATCTTCTTTTTCTAAGTTATAGATCTCTTTTGGAATTTTAAAGATAGGAGGCTCCTAAGATTTAAGACATACATATGATGCCATCTGTTGATACCTCGTCAAAAGAGGTACCCTTTTATGATACATACTTCAAACTGAAAAAGAGGTTTAACAAAGCTCATAAAGTAATTTTTTGTTAATATAAGTTAAAAGTTTTTGCTTAACACGAAGGAAAATCATGTTAAAAAGATTATTTGGATCATATGAGTTTAAAACAGAGTTAATCGCAGGCAGTAGTACTTTTTTGGCCTTGCTCTATATTGTTCCACTTAATGCACTCATCCTCTCTCAAGCAGGCATGCCTTTTGATGCCCTTATCACTGCCACAGCACTTATTACACTACTCGCAACTGCGACCAATGCCATCTATGCAAAAACACCTATTGCTTTAAGTGTTGGTATGGGGCTAAATGCCTACTTTACCTTTGGTCTAGTCAAAGGTCTTGGTATGACATGGCAGAGTGCTTTAGGTGTCGTCTTTGTCTCTGGTCTTATCTTTATAGCACTCTCTCTTACCCCCTTTAGACGCATCGCTTTACAGCAGATTCCTATCGATCTTAGACGCTCTATTGCTGCAGGACTAGGGCTTTTTCTCTCTTTTATCGCGATCAAAGAGATGGGCATTGTCATTAGTGATCCTGTTACCTTTGTCTCCTTAGGCGATCTGAGTGCACCCGCTACACTATTAGGACTTTTTGTGACCCTACTACTAGTTAGCCTCCATGCCAATAAAGTACAAGGTAGCTTTATTATTGCTATTGCTACAGGAGCGATCACGGCATGGATTAGTGGTCTAAGCACACTCCCCGATACCTTATTATCACTCCCTGCTTCCATAGCCCCTATCGCATTTGAACTCGACTTTAGTGCCTTTAACACCCTTGCCGTCATTCCTGTAGTCATTGCATTTCTAGTAACGGATATCTTTGACTCAGTAGGAACACTCAATGGTGTAGGTGGACGTATCTTTAAAGATGAAAGTAAACTTGAAAAGACCCTACAAGTCGATGCGTTATACTCCTCCATTGGTGCATTACTGGGTGTTTCGACTGTCACCTCTTTTGTAGAGAGTGCCGTAGGTGTAGAACAAGGAGCACGAAGTGGTCTAAGTACCTTTGTGACTGCTATGCTCTTTATCTTGACCCTTTTTATGCTACCCCTTTTTAGTGCGATTCATCCTAATGCGATCTATCCTGTATTGATTGTTGTGGGGATCTTGATGTTTAGTGATGTTGCAAAGATTGACTTTAGTGATTTTGCTACGGCTAGCAGCAGCTTTATTACCATTATGATGATCCCTTTTACTTACTCTATTGCTACGGGATTAGCCTTAGGTATGTTAAGCTATGTTTTCATTAAAGCAACACAAAGAGAGTTTGAAGCACTAAACATCGAACTTCTCATTTTGACTGCTTTTTCATCTTTAGTCTTGATCTTTTAGGAGACACTATGTATTACTATCCATATGAGCAGTTTGTAACTGATGTTAAGAGCCTTGTGCAACAGAGTAAAGCTTATGATCCCGATACCCTTATCGCTGTTGCTCGTGGTGGTGTTACACTCGGTCACGCCTATGCCAGCGCTACTAATAACCGAAGACTAATGAGTATCAACTCCATTCTTTATGAAGGTCAAGAACGGGGTAACAGCTGTGAGATCTTTAATACACCCGAACTCAAAGAGGCTAAAAAGGTCTTGATCTTAGATGATATTATCGACAGTGGACAGACCCTAAAAGAGGTGGTTGCCCATCTCAAAAGTTGTTATCCTGATGTCACCTTTAAGTTGGCCTCGATCTATTATAAAAAAAGTGCTGTGATACAACCCGATTTTGTCGTGCATGAAGCTACAGATTGGATCGAGTTCTTTTGGGAAAAAGATTTTTTAGCATAAACAACCCTTCTCTATTTTACTTAAGCGTACCTCAAGTAAAAAAGATGCGAGCCTAGCGTGATAAAAGCTTCGTTATAATGCCACTTTTTTAGGAGCATCTATGATCATAGACAACAATACCAACATCATCAACGGACTTTTTTGTATTCCTGATGAGGGAAGCTTTATCAAAAAGCTTATCTTGGCGAATCCAACGATCTTTAACCCTGACATATTACTAGCTTTCAAAGTACTACAAGAGGCTTATCCTGATCTACAACTTATTCAAAAAGAGCACTACTTTGCCCTTTTACTACCAACGATCTCAGAAGGGATTACCTTAGAAGCGATGTTGATCACGACCCAAAAAGAGGATCAACGTCTTTTGAGTATCTACCACCGTATCCATTTTGATCAAAAGCTCTACCCCGGTATGAACATCATTGAGTCAGACACCTTTTTACGCCTCTCCGCTATTGTTACTAACCTCCCTATTTTAGAGCGCATTGAAGGGTTGGCTTCACTTTTTAACTACCAGCTAAAAGAGGCTGCCAATATTGAGATCACGATGTTGACCCTAGCAGATGCCAATCCTAAAGTCGTTGAGTCAAATATCTTACCCTATATCATGAATGCCGTCTCCCGCTATATGCTAGCATGTACACTTGATGATATAGCCTATGAACGTCCTCAAAGCAAGGATGCCCTTAGTAGCCTGATCGCACGTTGGTGTGATCTTCCACTGCTTACCTGTGCTAAGGGGATTGAGCATGTTACAGACTTTAAAGATGACATCATAAAGACAGAAGATGCATTTATCGCTGAGTTTGCTTCTGCAACACCTTGTATGATGTTTTTGTACCTCGAACAAAAGACCTCCTCTGCTCTTTTGGACAAAGGTGGTTTTAAAACTCTCAAGAGATTTATGATCGATCAAGCTGCCCTCTTTGAGCTTACGACGGTTCATGGAAGTGCCAACACCCTTGGAAAGTTTCATGAACTCCAGGATCCTCAGACCCCTCCTCTTGACCTTAATACCTTTGACCCCAATAAGTTATAGGTCCAAGTGAGTTCCAAAGCCTTCACCTATCTTCTTATATTTGCCATGTTACTCTGGGCAGGTGGATGGCCAGCACTGAAGATATTGACCGATACTATGGACTATCGTGTCATCACGTTTTGGCGCTTTTTTTTAATGATCTTCGCTTTTATACCGATACTCTTTTTACTCAACAAGCCCCTAAAACTCAAACGTGATGCACTACCCTACATTCTTAGTGGAGCCCTTTTAAATGTTCTTTTTATGATCTTTGCCTTTTTAGGTGTTAAGTATGGCAGTGCAGGAAGTGGTGGCGTGATGATCACCACACTCTCACCACTTTTGACCTTTTTACTGGTGGCTTATACCTTTAAAAAACGCTTTGAAAAAATGCAACTCATAGGGATTATTTTTGGTCTTCTTGGAGGTATTGTGATGCTTAATATCTTTGAGAGTTCTGTACATTTTAATGGAGGTGAGATCTACTTTTTACTTGCCGCTTTGGTTTGGGCGATTCTTACATTGATCGCACAAAAGTCGCACCATCTTATGCACCCTATACACTATAACTTCTATATCTCGATTGTAGCAACAGTGATGACGTTTATCTTAACACTTCCTCAAGATCTTTTAGAAGTCAAAGATCAATCTTTCAGTTTTTGGAGTGCGCTTTTATATCTAGCAATCTTTGGTCAGAGCATAGCAACAAGCATCTACTTCATCGCTTCACAGCGTTTAGGCTCTGCGACCGCTAGCAGCTTTATGTTTTTAGTCCCTTCATTTGCCCTTATCTTAAGTTACTTCATACTGCATGAAACCATCAAGCTCCACATCGTCGTTGGTGGCCTTCTTGCCCTAACAGGACTCTATATTATCAATAAATCTCATCAAAAAAAAGCTTAATATTTTCGTAAAGCACTATCATATCAAAAAAAACATACAACCCTATTTTACGAAACATACTAATTAATATCAATATTATTAGATCATAATCTCATCTCTCAATAAGCAGAAATGGTTTATCTTTTACGCTTTACTTTTGAGAGGTTATCATAATGTGTTGCAGCAACAATATCACCTATAATCGCCTTATGATAGGCATAGGGATTTTTGATATGTTCAATGACATAACGACCACCACTTTGCGTTAAGACCTCTATCGATCCCACATCCAAAAATCGTTGTAATCTTTTGTTAAGAGGTTTGACATAGATGGTCTTGATCTCTTCAAAAGGGATGGGAAAGATCTCACTACTTTTGTACCCTTTTAAGATGATCAAACGCTTTTGTGTCAACAGTGCATGATAAGAGGCTTTCTCTTTGATCTCTTGGTTGTGGATATAGGCAGTACGCAACAAAAGGACCACACCAATAATGCCGATCTCATACTCATAACCAATGATAAAAAGAATAATCCCAAGC
>Ga0256826_1000199_pt1 | contig 33806 bp, 17 predicted proteins | sample CV79metaG_FD_185975 | JGI IMG/M metagenome (GOLD analysis project Ga0256826, IMG submission 185975) | Hydrothermal vent microbial communities from East Pacific Rise, Pacific Ocean - CV79 | ecosystem: Environmental > Aquatic > Marine > Hydrothermal vents | place: Pacific Ocean: East Pacific Rise...
GTTGAGAGTTCTTTGTGAAACTCTTGGAGCTTCTTTTTGTTCTTTTTCATCTTCTCAAATCTCTCGTGAAGTTCATCTAAAAAGAGTGGCTTTATGAGCTTTAAGATATTTGCTTCACTTGTATAGTGTGCCCCTAGATTTCTTCTAAGAGTTTTATCCATGATAGACTGAAAAAGAGAACCAAAGATAGCAGGACTTATCTTACTCCAGTCAACATAACAACACTCTAAAAGTGTCTCTCTCATTTTAGTATCAAATGCCACTATTGGTAAGAACTCTTCAAAAAGTTTTCCGTTTGTGTATGGAAAAGCGGAGAGACTTTCATCTCGTGTTTTAAGTCTTTTTCCCTCAGGAGTGTTTAGGACTTGAAAAAGTTCTGCTAGTTTTGCACCGACATCACTTCCATCTTCATTTGTACGCTCTTCTATGAACTCAGTAAAGATTCGTTTGTCAAATATGGAAGTATCTTCTGCGAAAAGTAAAAAAAGCACTCGTACTAAAAAGTGTTCGAGTGGGTGTCCATCGTAACCAATCTCTTTAAGTTCATCGTGAAGTTTTCCCATCAACTCTGCCGCTTTTATATTTACAGGGTCTTCTGCTATTACTTTGTGTTTTGTATATCCAGCTATGAAACCAAAAAGAGAGATGTTTTTGTAAAGTTCTTCTAATTTAAACTCATAAACACTATCTTCTTCTAAATCATAAAGTCTAAAGATTTCAAAATCAGATACTAAAATATATTTTGGAAGTTCTGCTTCTTTTAGACCAGGGAAATAGTCAAGAGCTTGAGTATATGCCTTGTCTAAATTTTTTCCTTTTGACTTATGTTCAACAAGGAGTGTCCCTTTCCAAAAAAGGTCAATACGACCGCGTTTATCTCCTAGTTTTTTAACAGGCTCTTCAAATGATGCAACCCTTCTTCTACTGATGCCAAAAATATGAAAAAAATCATTCTAAAAACTTTGAGACTCGGCATGTTCTCGTTCTTCACTTTCCCACTCTTTTGAAAAACTAATCGCTCTAGTTTTTATTTCATTCCAACTTAATGCCATTTAATCCTCTTTGACTCTTAAACTAACTTCATACATAAACTGCTGTAATGGAAGCATATCTTCATATATCTCATAAAGTGTCTCTATTAGTTTTTCACCATCTATTATGAGTTTTGGGTCTAGTAGTTTAAAAGTAGCCATCCCTTTATATAAACTCATATCGACATTTGACATCTCTTTGTTAAAACCTCTAGGGTAGCGTTTATACCCTTTTTCTAAGTGAGTGTACTCTTTGCCTTTAGCTTTGATAACATCAAGTATATCAACTAACTCTTGGCGTTTAACATCATCTAGTATGTACTCACGATAAGCATCTAACATCGGTTTTTCAAACCACCTCACACCCGTAGCTACTAAAAGTTCATCTGGAGAAAAGTGCATGTAAAAACATGAACTCTGCATTCGCTTGTTGTTTCCCTGCCAAAATATAACACCAATTCTATGTTTAATAGGAGCTTTATTTGCACCCATTCGTCTTGTATCTCTGTAGATTCTATAGAGAGATTTATTTATTTTAGGGATGGCGTTTATTGTAGGTTCTAATGCTTGGAGGTGTTCACCCATCTCGACAACAAAGTCACGAGATGGATTTAAAATGAGGTTTTCATACTCAGTTCTATGAGCTTCAAACCACTCTTTATTGTTATTTTTTTGAATACTCTTTAAAAAAGCAAGTGTCTTTTTTCCAAAGCCTGTAAACTCCACTTAGCGGAGCCTATACGATTTTTCTATTTCTAAACGCTAGTATGATAACGATAGCTAAAATAGAGTATGTTACAGGAACAAAGTCTGGAATAGGAACCGGATCACCTTTGGCATAAGAGTGCATACCTGCAAGGTAGTAGTTTACTCCAAAGTAGGTCATAAGTACCGAAGTAAATGATAGAAGAGAGATAACAGCATAGTTAAACTCACTATAAATCGCTTTGATAAAACGAAGGTGAACAACAACAGCGTAAACTAAAATAGTTACTAATGCCCATGTCTCTTTTGGATCCCAACCCCAGTAGCGTCCCCAAGACTCATTTGCCCAAACACCACCTAAAAAGTTACCAACCGTTAAAAGAACAAGACCAGCCATAAGACTCATTTCATTAATGGCATTTAACTCTTTAATAGAGTTTGTGATTTGAAATTCATTCCCTTTTGTTTTAACAATAAATAGAATAATTGTAATAAACCCAAGAAGTGCTCCTAGACCTAAGAAACCATAAGAAGCAGTAATCATACTAACATGGATAGAGAGCCAATAAGAGTTAAGAACAGGCACAAGGTTTGTAACCTGTGGGTTCATCCAGCTTAAGTGTGCCACAAAGAGAATCAGCCCTGCAAGTATAGATGTTGAAGCTAATGTAATCGGTGAGCGTTTGGAGAAAATAAATCCAGCAAGTACAGTTGCCCAAGCGATGTAAGTCATAGACTCAAAACCATTACTCCAAGGTGCATGACCTGAAATGTACCAACGAAGAGCAAGTCCCATAGTATGTGCTATAAAGAAAAGTACTAAAAAAGCTAAAGATGTCTTAGTAATAAATACCATCTTGATTTTAGGATAAATAATTTTTGCAAAACTTACAACAAGAAGAATAAAGCCCATGATGAAATAGAATGGCCATAAAATTTCAAATACATTTGAATTATTGTAAAAAATTTCTGCTTTTATTTTATTAGCACTTGGATAAACTGTTGCACCATTTTTTCTTTGATATGATGCTATTGTTTCCAATGCTGCATCACTATCACTCCAAGAGTTACTACTGAGTGCATCATCTACACTTGTAAAATATGTAACTGCAGCCATACGAACTTCTTCAGAGATATCTGGAGTAAAAGTTTGAAGTGCTTCTATAGTAGCGAACCATTTATTTGTAGGGTCATTTGGCAATGGCCACATTTTTAGGAGTGAGCCTGTAAAAACCATATAAGCTACATTTACTTTTTCATCTATTTTAAGAGCTGCTTTATCAAGTTTATTTCTATTTTTAGGCTCTTTTCGTGTTGCACTTTCAACCAGTTCACCTAGTTTATAGCCCCTCATTCCTTCTGGATCTTGAAAAAACTGAGAAAAAGAGACATATTTTGCATCAGACTTTGCACCAATAGCTTCATTTATTTTAGGATCTTTTGTGCGAATAATTTTAATATTTCTATAAATATCTGGACGAATCATCATTCCTAATATAACTTGGTCTGCACTTAGTGTATATGTGCCAACTTTTAGCTCTGAACCTCTATATATCTTTGCTAAAATTTCAGTAGCAAGAGTATTCATAGGTTTCATTCTTCCTTGAGAATCTTGAATAATTAACTGACCAAATTTTTTAGAATGTTCTTTGTCAAATGCCAGTATAGTTTTAATAGAAGGGTCTAATTCTACGGCTTGCGAAGGTGTTATACTAAATAATATTCCTATAGCTAAAAGGGCTGGTATTATCTTTGCATCACTCGCTTTTTTAGCTTTTGCTGCTAACTTTGAAAAACGATGTTTTTTAGAAAAAAGCGACCAAAACATTCCTATAGCAAGAAGAAGGTACCCTAAGTATGAAGGTAGTGTACCTGGATCATTATTTACAGAAAGAACTGTTCCCTTTTCATCTCTATCATAAGAAGCTTGAAAGAATCTATATCCACGATGTTCTAATATATTGTTCATATAAATTCTGTATGGCATATTCACCCCTTCTTCTTTATCAATTAAGACTACTTCACTTGCATATGATGCAGGACTCATAGATCCAGGGTAACGATCAAGCTGAAAATCTACTAGTTTTATCATAAAAGGTAACATAATTTCTTTTGCACCATAAGAGACACCTATAGTTGTACCATCTATAGTCACATCAGTAGGAATAGCTACCATACCTTTTTTACCATATACTACTAACTCTTCAGTTTTATCATCCATTGATACACTAAAACGTAGTGCATCTACACCTGAAGAGTTCATTTTCATTTTTCTATTCATTTTTAAAGTTTCACTACTTACAAGTTTTTTACTTGCCTTAGGCATAAAATCACGCAATACAAAACTACTACCACTCTCTAAACTATAAAGAACTCTTTGATTAAAAAGTTCTTTATCGGCTGCTTCTAAATTACCTTTTTTACGGTCTGCCATTCTAAAATAAGAGAGTTTTTGTGGATGTTTCATATAAAGAGCAGCACCCTCTATAAACATAGAAATAGTTGGTTTATTAAAGTTAACACCTGAGTTGAAATCTAAGATGAAATCACCACCATCAAAATATTCACCATACTCTACGGCAATTGGTTTTCCACTTCCCTGAGATGTAATCATAAATTTAGCAATTGGTTTTCCATTAACATTATCTTCAACAAGTGTTTCAACTGCATTAGGAATATACTCTAACATTTTTAGTGAAACTTTTTTACCATCAATTTTTACACTCTTTTCTAAAGAGTTTGTTGATCTTTTTGAAAAATAAACTGCTGATGAAGTCTCTTCTTTTAATCCATCTTTACTTGCACTTAATGTTATAAATGTTTCAGCACTTGTAATCGAAGAAGAACTCATACCTTCCCGAATATGCATATTACCTTCAAAGCCAACATAACGAGTTACTGCTGCACCAAATAATATGACTAAAAATCCTACATGAAAGATAAACATAGGTGCTTTTTTCAGTGTATACATTTTATACTTGTATATATTTAGCATAAGGTTCAAGGCTAAAAGTCCCATAAGAACTTCAAACCATCGAGCATTATATATTTCAGCCTTTGCTGTCATTGTTCCAAAATCATTTTCAATGATTGTTGCATAGCCAACAGTAAATGCAAATGTTAGCATTAAAACTGCCATGGTTTTCATAGAAGAAATAAGAGATAAAAGTTGTTTCATAATAAGCCTTTTTATAAAAGCTTATTGTAGTAGAAAATGGATAATGAAGGGTGTAAAATCGGTGCTAAATATAGCCCTATTCTGGTTTTTGTGGAGAAAAATCTATACTATGGTTTAAAATAACAGATTCCTTCTTTTTTTCTTGTACTTTTTTCATAATATTTATTGGTCTATCCATCTTATACAGTATTGTTTTATTCACTTTTCCATTTGCATCAAACCACTGTTGCATACCCTCTTTATAATTATTTTTGTAGTTTACTTCACTAAAAAGTTTTCCATCAGGAGTGTACTCTTTTTGCAGTCCCTCTTTTTTATTATTTTTGTAAGTCACTTCAAGAGCTAATGATTCATTATCAAAAAATTCTTTCTGTTTACCCTCTTTTTTATCATTTATAAACATAACAATATGTTTAACTTTTCCATTTGGAAAATATGATCTCTCTTGACCTTGTAGTTTTCCATCTTTGTAGGACATATCTGCAAGTTTAACACCCGACTTGTCATACCAAGTCAAGATGCCTTCTCTTTTATTATCGTTATAGTCAACTTTATAAGCTAAAGCACCCATCTCATAGTATACTTTTTCTATACCTTGTTTTGTACCGGCTTGTATTTCAGTGTGTGTACCATCTACATAGTGTGTTTCAGCTTTAAGCTCACCATACTTGAAGTAAGTTTTAACAAGCTCAGCTGAGAGAGAACTTCCTAGTAAAGATGTGATAAGTAACAATTTAAGATAGAGATTCATTTGAGTCCTTGATAGTTTAAGAAGAGGTTATTTTAGTAAAAATATATCTAAATATACTTTTAGCAAAATAAACTTATCCCTCAAAGAGAGGGAAAAGAGGAGGAAATATTATTTCCAACCTTTTGTAACAATGTCCGTAGACTTAGAGTATGGATATTTTTTAACTAACTCTTTAACAGAAAGTTTTTGATCTCCACTTCTCATAAAGTGTGCTAGTGTTACTGAAGCCCAGTAATCATTTGCATACTCAGTATCTTTAAGTTGTGATGGAACACCTTTCTCATTTACTGTGTGACAAGTAGCACATGTAACAGGACCTGTATATTCACCATCTGGTGAGTACTGAAGTGCTTGTTCGTGTGTCGTTACATCAACAGAACGCTCTTTACCATCATATCTAGTTGAGTATAGACCGTGAGTCGACTCGTGACAAGATTGACAAGCGATGTCGCCATGCGCTTTAGAGTATCTATATAATGAATACTTGTTAGGTAAATCAATTGGAAAGTATTTCCCACCAGTTTCACTCTCAACAAATGGAGCTAAGTGACAATCTGCACAGTGAGGTTCAGATGCTGATAACCACCAGTCATTACCACCAGACACTGCAACATAAGGAACTTCTCCACCTTTTGGGTGATTCCAAGGTTTAAGATCTAACTTACCATCTTTACCAGTGTTTTTAACTAGAACTGCTGATTTATGATCTGCATAGTAACTAAGAACTTCATTTTTACCTGTAGTTTTAGGGTCAGCAATTGCATTAAATGCTTTTATATCTCCACCAGAAACTTCAGCAATAATTTCTTTAAGCGTTTTATTTCTTAAAGTTTTTCCAGTTTGTGTACTATCATGTTTAATATCATCATAATTTTGCATAGCTTGAGCTACTTTAGTATGACAATTTGTACAGTATAGTCCTCTCATCTCACCAGCATCTTTACCATGCTCATCTTTAAGAGAAACTTCATTAAGTTGGTATTTACCATAATTATTTAAGAAAAATGGTGGTTTAGCATCTGGATTTGAGTGTGCATCACGACGTACATAACAACCACCACCAGATTTTCGGATATCACCTTTAGAGAAACGACCTTCACCATATCTATCTGTAACACGGAATGGATTTGAATCATCATTCATGTTAGGATTTTGGAAGTGAGTTGGGTGACATGATTGACAAGCTTGTGAACGACCAGCACCATCAGGCATCGGAACCATAGCTAAGTGGAATGCATGAATAGCTTCACTTAAAGGTTTTGCTTTAACAGCTTTGTAACCAGATGCAGTAGGACGTGGAGTCTCTAGGTTTCCAGAAACATTATCACCATGACAGTCAGCACAGTTTACAAGACCAGTTGAACCAAGTCTGTTTCCAGAAGCATTTTCACGGTAATCTTTTAAGAAAGTAGTCTTATGATGTGCATCATGAAGTGAAAGGATGTTAATAGAAGACTCAGCAAGTCTTGCCATATATTCACTCTCATCTGGATATGATTTCCAATACTTATACTCTTTATCAGAGAAAGCAAGACCTTCATCTCTAGCCATCTGTGCAGCTTTACCATTTCTTGAGTGACAAGCATAACAGTTAGGAATATCTACAGGATTAGTACCGAAGTATGAAACTGCATGACCATCTGCTTGTTTAACACTTTTACCAGTACGGTCGTGCATCTCAACAGTTGAGTACTGAAAGGGTTGGAAATCTTTTTCTGTAACAGAACGGATAGTTCCTCTTCTTGTAGAGTCATTAAATGCTGTAAGAGGAAGACCAAGTGCATCCCATAGGTGAGAAGCTGTAAGAACAAGTTTTACATCTTTAACAGGTGGAACTAATGTATCAGTAAATACGATGTTACCACCATCTTTACCTACATAGTCAAGGTATCCACCAGATAATGATTTACCTGAAGGTCCACTATCGATATTTACCGGAATCTGACGACCGATACGAAGACGATCTTTGTCAGTCGCTGCTGCAGGTTTAGTTCCTTCTAAATCTTTATATATAAAAAGGTGAGTCCATACATAGTTGGCAACATTATCACCTGGGGAGTCAAAGTGACCATCACCATCTGCATCTTTAGGTACAGACCAGTATTTCATTTTATTACCTTCACTATAAGAGTTATCTTTAGTGTAGTAGTAAAGTTTTACATCATCATCCGGTGTTAAAAGTTTTGGTAATTTACCACTTTTACCACCAGCAACAGCTTGTGCTTGGATAGAGTTGTATGGAGGAATTACACAACAGTAACTCATCTCAAAACCAACACAGTGCATACCGAGTTCGTAGTTAATAAAAACTATGTTATCACTCTTTGGTTCATAACCATTTGTTTGTTTTCCATTTGCATCAATCTCTGTATACTTTTTTAACTTATTGAGTTTGAACGGTGGGTTCTTATCATAAGCTAAAGCAGTAGATGCAGACATTGACATAAATGCGATTGACGCTGCTAGAGAAACTAGTAGATTTTTCTTCTTCATGGTTTCCATCTCCTTTTTACATTAAAATTCACTAGGAGTATTACATTTTCTAATTTAAGTGAAGATTAAACGAATGGTAAACAGATGGATTTATGAATAAGTTTTTATTATGTGATGTTAATGTGATAAACCAACCAACATATAATTATAAATTATATATGTATAACTTATAATAGTCTATATTTTTTTAAATGTGACCATAATGTCGCCACTTTCAAGCTCTTTTGATTCATGTGTAAATGTCTGTGATAAACGCTCATATAACGGAAGTGGTTCATGAAAAAACATCACTACTAGTCTATCATTCTCATTTTTCAGCATTTCTAGCACTACAATTGTATTAACCATTGGCTCAGGAGGAGAACATTCTGTAGCATTAAACTCATAAATATTTAAACCATTTTCTTGGTAATTATATATATCTAATGTCGCTCTTGGAACTTCTATTAACTCTTTTTGCATCTCATTTCCTTTTAAATATAAGTATAACTATTTTTTTCTCTATTCCATTGAAAGTGATTTGAGACTTTCTTAAATGCTTTAAGAACTATTGTCTCATGAGTATCATCACCATAGATAACTATTGGAGTATGATAGTATCTATTATATGATTTAAAAGGAGAAAAAAGTATATCTTTCCATGTAAACTCCATCTTACCTTTATAAGGTTCAAAAGGAACAGCAGATACAATACTTTTGTTTGTTTGTTTACATCTAAAGTGACAAACTACACTAAAACTATCAATTTTCACATACTCTAAAAGAGAGATGACATTAGAATGAACTATAGGCATAAACTTTCCTGAAATAATTTTCTTATTACTTACTAAAATTAATAGCAATTATTATTCCATATTGTTATTTATTAATACTATTTCGCTATTTTAATTTCAAAACACTTTCTCTGTGTATCCATTAAATCTACACAGCCACCATGAGCCTCAGCAATTTGACGAGAAAGTACAAGACCTAAACCATTTCCTTTTACTTTTGTACTTTTAAATGCTTCAAAAAGATCTTTCTTATTTTCAATAGCTACACCAGAGTCATAGATATAAAAGAGATGATAGTTTTCATCATTTTTATAGCTTAACTCAATACTACCTTCATCTTCATCATCAAGCTCTATCGCATCAATAGCATTTATAATAAAATTTGAAAAAAGCATATCAAGAAGGTCTTTATCAGCGTTTAGAGTAAAATCTTCATCAGGAAATGTAAATGATATCTCTTTTGAGTAAGCATAATAACCCACAGACATATCAATAGACTTCTTTAACTCAGTCCATGTTATCTCTTTTTTTGTAGCTTCTACACCTTTTGAAAACATGAGAGTTGCTTTGATAATTCTGTCTATTCGAGCTACAGAGTTCTGTATCTCTTGGACTATAGCAATATTTTCTGGTTTTACTCTTTTTTTAAGTGTTGAACTAAGAAGAGAGATAGAACCAATAGGATTTCGTATCTCATGAGAGAGGTGAGCTGCCATCTGTCCCATAGTTGCAAGATTTTCCTTGCGTTTTTGTTCTGTTATATCAATGGCACTCAACATAATTTTATCTTTATAAGAAGAACTTTTTATAAGATAAGAAAGAGAGTTATACTTTATCTCATAATCATCTTTTTTATACTCAAGAAGTTTAAGCAGTTCCCATAGGCCTCTAGCCTGAGAATTTTGTAGGAATATTGTGTTGTCATTATTTACTATCCATATAGCATTAGGTAAAAACTCAACAACTTTTTCTACAGTGTCTTGCAAATGAATATATGAAGCCTTAAGTTCGTTAAATTCACTCTCTACTCTATAAGTCTGTTCTATTAAAAGGTTTAACTCTTCTGGTGTTACTGTTGACATTAATTCTTAAACGCTACTAATATTTTATATAAAGAGTACGCATCATCACGACCTGCTAACTCACGAATAGAGTGCATTCCTAAAGTAGGAAGTCCTATATCTATAGTCTCTATCCCAAGTCTTGTTGCCGTTATAGGACCTATTGTCGAGCCACATCCCATATCACTACGAGTTACAAAATTTTGAAGAGGCTCATTAATACTCTTAGCACTATCCATAAAACGAGAAATAGTTGTAGAGTTTGAAGCATAACGCTGGTTGGCGTTCACCTTGATGACTACACCCTTGTTCATCTTTGGTGAGTGTGCAGAGTCATGTTTAGATGGAAAGTTCGGATGAATGGCATGGGCATTATCTGCACTAATCATCATCGAAGTTCTTATCATCTTCATATACTCATCAAAATCACTAAACATTCTCTTTAAAGTTGACTCTAAAAAGCTTCCAGCTGCACCAGAAGTAGACTCACTCCCTACTTCCTCATGGTCAGATGCTATAAAGAGCATAGGTTTATCAGAACCGACACTACATATTGAGAGCATACCTACATAACAAGAGAGAAGATTATCAAGTCTGGCACTAGATATGAAGTCATCATGTAAACCTACAAAGCTAGCCTTTTGAGTATCATAAAAACTAAGTTCACTTGCATACACTTCTTTAACATCTAAAATTTCATTTTTGCTCAGTTGCCATCTTAAAAACTCATCAAACTCAAAATCATCATTAGTCGTCATGATTGGGCATACATCTGTCTGCTTGTTAACAGTTTTATCTTTATTCGCTTTATCATCTAAATGAATTGCTAAAGAAGGAATAGTAGCTATTGATTTTTCAACATTTATGAGAGCATCTTGAATTTTGTTTTCAGAGTTCAAATATGAGATGCGTCCAGCTATAGACAAATCTCTATCAAACCATGGAGTCAGAAGAAGTCCACCATAAGGCTCAACTCCAAACTTTACAACACCATGTTCTTTTATAACAGGATTTGGTTTGAGTTTGAGGTTTGGTGAGTCTGTATGAGCCCCCACCATTACATAGTTTTTTTCTTGTTTTGGATAAGTAAAGGCGATGATAGAGGAGTCATTACGAGTTAGAAAATATTTACCACCCTCTTCTAGTTCCCATTTATCAACTTCCTCAAGTTTTTTAAACCCAGCGTTTGAGAACATCATACTCATATTTTGAGTTGCATGAAATGGTGTAGGAGAAGCATCTAGAAATCCTAAAAGCCCCTCATTAAAATCTTGTTTTTCCATTATTTATATCTTTTATTAAATTTATTGAACTCTTATTTTATCAAAAAGCAGATAAATTTAGCATATACAGTTTATTCTCTATTTCTGCTATATTTTGCTTTACAGTGATACTATCATTTAGTTTCAGATCTAAAATATCTAAATACATCGGTTCATATGTTTTTGCCAACTTATTTGTATACTCAAACTTCGATCCAAACTCTTTTAACATTTCTATAACTTCTTTGTGTTTATTAGATGGTACGACTGCTACAAAATGGTTAGTATCAAAATAATACAACGAAATAAGACCTTCTTCTAGTTCACTTCTAAAATACTTTTGTAAATTTACTCCCAATATTTTATAGATATCTCGAAGACTACTCACACCAAAAAGTTTGACAAACTCTTTAAGATGCTTCAGACCAAAACAAAAAGCATAATACTCTTGCTCACTATCTAAAAAGATTTCTATATCTTGCATAAATATCTCTCTTGTATAGAGTTGAGTAAGTGTATCTAATTTTGTCTGAGCTGTTAATCTCTCTATTTCTTTACTTACAACTTCTGTATTTACAAAACTAATAAAACTATTTGATGAACCTTCTATAGGTGAAACAACTACTTTGAAATGTTCAACTTTTCCATTACGTAGAGTCAAAAGCTTTTCACTACTATGCAATTCAATATACTCAATAAAATCCATATTATTGAGTTTAGAAATTTTTTCACTCTCAAAAATTGTTGCTATATAGCAATCTTTACTTTGAAGACTACACTGAAGATTAAACATTTCATCAAATTTTTCATTTTTATACTCTACGGAATTTTTGCTAATCACAACAAGAGGTGTCATCATTTTATCTAAAAGGAACTGGTTAAGTCTCATTTTTTCTTCTAACTGTTCTTGAAGTTGCTTCTCTCTTTTTTCATTATAAATGATAGAAACTATTTTAGCTATATCAGTGAAAAGTTTACTCATATCAAATGGTTTTAAGATAAACTTCTCAACTCCACTCTCAATAAGTTCTTGTAGGTACTTTGAATCATTATAGGCTGAAGTAACAACAGTAAGTTGATTTTCATTAATCTTTTTAATCTCTTGAATTAACTCAATACCATTCATATTTGGCATTTCTATATCTGTAATGACAATATCGTAAAACCCTTCCTTATACTTTTTAATCCCCTCTATTCCATCACTTACGACATCTATATTTTTAAATACTTTTCTAAAAAGTGTCTCAAACTGTCCTGAAATTTCTTCATCATCTTCGACATAAAGTATATTTATATGCTGACCCATTTTTCTGAGTTTAACTATGGTTTCTTTATTCATAACTAACTCCTTGTTCTAAAGGGATACTCACACTAAAAATAGCCCCATCATTCTTATTTTCAACTAAAATCTTTCCACCGAGGTGTTCTGTTACTATTATCATTGACATATATAGACCAAGTCCCGTACCATTTTTCTTCTTTTTAGTTGAGAAGTAAGGTTCAAATATTTTATCTATTATTGTGTCACTTATTCCTCCTGCATTATCTATAATGTAAAGGAGTAAATTATCACCCTGCTTCTCACATACTATATTTATTTTTCTCTTCTCAATTCTCTTCTCTTCAAAAGCATCTTTAGCATTACCTAAAATATTAAGTAGCACTTGAATAAGTTCATTTTTGAATGTAAAAAAGGACAACCCTTCCACACTATTTTGAACTTCAACTTCAATTGAGTGCTTATCAAGTTGTTTGTCAATTATACTCATAGTCCCTTCTATCACATCTATGACTTTAACCTCTTGTTTTTCTTTACTTTCCTTAAAAAAGTCTCTAAAATCATCTATAGTATTTGAAAGAAACATTACCTGCTTATTTATCTTATCTAACTCATTTTTCAAAGTACTCATATCCAACTCATCTAAAACGACATCAAATAAAATATTATTAGATATCATTCCAATAGATGTAATAGGTTGTCGCCATTGATGTGCAATCATTTCAATCATCTCGCCCATAACTGCTTGTTTAGATTGAGATATAAGAAGTTTTTCATTTTCTCTTATTTTTTTCACAGATTCTAAAACTCTCTCTTCTAGCTTTTCATTAAGTGTTTCAATCTCTGTCACACCTTCACATGCACTTATTGATAAATTTATTTTGTACTGAAGGTTTCCAAGAATAGCAGCTATTTTATCAACAGTTTTTTCTTTATTTTTATATATTAAAAGCAAGTACCCATGTTTTAGTAATAGGATAAGAATCTGTTTATTTTCAATATGAAAAACTTCATAATCTTTTCGTATAATTGTATAGTTATTAATATCGAACTCTATTCTTTTACCTATATGTAGTAAAGGTTTTCCATCTTCTATTTGAGAGTAGTAACTTCCACTTACTGCTCCTGTTTTACGGGAGAATGTGATAAGCACTTCGGAAATCATACTTTCCATCTCTAGCGAATTTCCTATCGATGCAAGACACTCATAAGAGAGTGTTAACTGTTGAAAGAGCATATCACACCCACTACACATGTTTTATTGTAGAAATCAATATAAGATTTTGAATTGTTAGCTATTTCGCCTAATGTTAATGCACCAACAATTGGTGTTTCATTAACTATACTATGTACAGATTCTATCTCTTGTTTAAATGATTCTTCCAAAAATAAAACCCGTGAAATACAGTCAATCATAAAGACTAATTCAGCATTTTCACTTTGATTATATGCTTCTTGTGCTGCCTGTTTTGCAGCTCCTAAAAGATGAGACTTTTCACCTTTAAGTATATTTATAATAGAATTTTCTGGCATGATACCTACTAATACTAATGCCCCATCTTGAACAAAAATAGGATCTCTTACAATTACTTCATTATCTATAGTAACGATTCCTAATGGATAAGACTTAGCAATCTCAAAAAAATTATCATCATTAAAGAGTAATCCACTATCCTCTTGAACTATTCGTTTATATACATTAAATGCGTCTTCATAATCTATCTTTTTTAAAATATTTTTTTCACTAGAAGTCGCAACAAGTGGACCTTCCAAAAACTCCCATCCGTGCTTAACCCCAACTTTAGTAGGATTATCAAAGGCAATAAGTAGTGCGGCATCTTGATAAATCCCTTCAGGTGTAAAAATAACTTTTTCCTGTTCAAGAGTAAGTTTACCAGCCCCACCACCAAAAAGAATAGTATCCTCATCAATTACTTCAAATAAAGAAAATAAAAATGAATCAATATGTGGACTTAGTCCATCAACAAAGACTAACATCGATTTACTATTTGTAAACTCTACATTATCAAAGTCAGGATTTTGAATATCTTTTATTAATTGTGGTTTATGAGATAATTCTATAACTACTACACCTGTTTTATAATGCTCTTTATCATAAATAATTTCAGGAAAAACTGCACCATAAGTATCTGTAAGTAGCTCAGCAAAATTTTCATATGCAAATAAACTTTCCTCTGCAACTAAAAGTAACCATAAACTTTTTTTTGTGCCCTTAAAATTTATAAACTCTTCTACTGATTTAAAATAGTAATTTTTCATGCTACATCCTTTTTATCAATTTTTTTTATCTCTCTATCGGGACGACCTAGATAGTAGCCCTGCATCGCATCAACACCAAGTTTACTCAAGGTATCATAAATTTCTTTGGTGCTTACAAATTCAGCTATAACTTCAATATTGAGCTTATGTGCTAAGTCTATAATAGATTCTACTAAAGTATAAATACTTTTATCAGAGAGTATATTTAAAACTAAACTACCATCAAGTTTAAGAAAATCAGGATTCAGTTTAAATATGTATGCAAAGTTTGAGTAACCACTTCCAAAGTCATCAATAGCAAACTTAACTCCTATAGCCTTAAATTTTTTGATAAAGTTATCAACAATCTCCATATCTTCAAGTGTTTCACTCTCTATAATTTCAAAAACAACTTTTGAAGCTATATCATACTCTAAAAGTTTTTTCTCCAATCTATCAACAAACTCAAAGTTTTTCATATCTAAAAAGCTTATGTTAACAGAAAATGTTTCTACCCTTGTTGAAATACTTTCTAATGCTTTAAAAATAAGCATCTCTGATATTTCATTATAATAGTTATGTGCTTTTGCTATTTCTAAAAATTTATCTGGCGTTAAAAGAGTGTTTTCCTCATCTTCTATTCGCATTAAAACCTCATATTTAACATCATTATTTAGCATTAATATAGGTTGATACACTGGTACTATCATACTTTTTTTTACAGCATTTTTAAGAAGTTTTTTTATCTCAACTATATTGTGCATACTTGTATGAAACTCTGAACACTCTGTATAACTCACAATAGAACAAGAGTATTTTTTTGCATACTCTTGCCCTACTTTCAACTCTTCTAAAAGTCTATTTTTAGTACATGTATAACTAGCTCTAAGTGTTATATTTATATCTTTAACACCAACTATATTAAACTTTTTATTTTCTACTATTTCGAGTATTTTCTTCACGTCATCATTTATCTTATTACACTCTAAATCTGTTTGATTATAAAGAAGTAAGAACTCATCGCCAGAGACTCTAAATACATCAAAGTCATATCTTTTTGATTCACGAACAAGTATACTTGCTAGTTGAAAAAGTAGATGATTACCATGGTTATGAGAGTAGTAATCATTAATTAATTTAAAATCATTAATATTAAGTAAAATTGCAGACTGGTATTGGTCTTTTTTTAGACATCTCTCAAGATAGTTAAAATTATACACTGAAGTTAATGGATCTCTTTTTTTAAGCTCTTCTTGTGTAAGTGTTTGAGAACCTATTTGTTCTTTAAGCTGTTGATAATGTTCTTTCATCATTTTATTAGCATAAATTTCTTTTACTTTAGTATGAATTTTTTGAATGAATTTTTGTATATTAATAGGTTTTAAGATAAAACCAGACACACCTAAATCAATGAGTTCAACCAACTGTTCAACATCTCTATGTGCAGAGATAATCATAACTTCTTGCTTAGAATTTAGACTCATAATTTTTCTTGTCAGTTCCACTCCATCTAACTTTGGCATAGCTAAATCAGTTAAAACAATATCATATTTCTTTTCTTTATAAAGAAGAAATGCATCTTCACCATTACCAACAGAATCAACATTTCTAAATATACGATTAAGTAGACCTTCTACCTGCTCTCTAATAGAAGCATCATCTTCAACATATAGTATATTTAGTGAACTTCCAAGTACTCTAATTTGTTCTACAGATTCTAAATTCATCTTAATTTCCTTATAGAACAAAATTATAAAGTAAGTATGTCGTCTTTTTGTCGTCTCTTGTATTTTATCTCTTTAGACTCTCTTACTTACCTTATACCCAATACCGTGAATACCCGCTATAAAATCCTTAGGAAGCTTCTGTCTTAGCTTATAAAGCAGTTTTCTTACATTATCTATATTCATATCGATCATATTATTATAGAGACAATTTACTATGTCATCATTTGAAACAGCGAGGTTTACTTTTTGCATAAGAAGTTCAATAATCAATTGCTCATATTTAGTAAGGGCTATCTCCTCTTCACCTAAATAGAGTTGTTTTGACTCTTTGTTATAGCTTACATTATTTTCTAAATAAAGTATATTTTGAGGCTTATCATCTGAATATAAATCATTACAGATAAGTAGTAACTCATCAAGTATATCAGCTAAAGAAGCTGGTTTTAAGATAAAACGTCGAACTCCTAAGTTGATTAACTGCACTAAATACTTACTATCTTGATGTGCAGAAAAGACAATAATATTTGTATCTTTTTTTAAACTTTTTATCTCTTCTACTAACTCTATACCATTCATATAAGGCATCTCTATATCACTAAAAAGAAGGGTGTATTCTTCACCTTTAGCCATCTTCTTTTTATAAAGACTTAATGCTTCTCGTCCATCATAAGCACTATCTACACTTTTAAAAAGTGCTGTAAAAAGTTTTTTAAGTGTTTCATGAAGAGGCTCATAATCCTCAGCGATTAGAACACTCATACTTTGAGTATACTTACGAATCTTTACAATCGTGCTCTTATAACTCTCTAAATCAATATTCTGCATCTATTGCCCTAAGATATCGACTGCTTCATTACCATCTAATATATGCAGTAGTTTAGTATCTACTCTTATTGCAGAATCTATCACAACATTATGAAGTTTTGAGACTATTGTTATACTCAGAGGACGATTTCCTGGATTTTGTCTTATCATACCATAAAGCTTATCTAAAATATCACTATCATTATCAAGTCGTACGGAGAGGTTTATAGGTTCGGGTGGAGCTTCTTGAATCTCTTTTTTAACTTTTCTAGTCTCTTTTTTAGCCTCTTTGAGAGTCATTATTTTACTTATTCCAATACGTGGACCAAAATCAGTATGGGTAATTTTTCCCTTAAATGCTATTGGCTCATCTCTATTCATCTCATCGAGTTTTTCTAGTTTATCGCTGAAAAGCATTATTTCAATGTTTCCGTGAAAATCCATAAGGTCTACAATACCAAACTGATTTCCTTTTTTACTCATTTTAATCGTTATATTTTCAACTTTACCAATAAATATCGCATAGGAACCATCTTTTGCATTCTCTAACTCGGATGAGAGTGTATAACTTAACTCATTCATCTCCTCACGAAACTCATCCATAGGATGACCACTTACATAAAAGCCTAAAGTATCTTTTTCAAAGTCAAGAATTTCTTTGAGTTCATACTCCTGTCCATTTTTAAGTTCTAGTGCCACTGTTGTGATATCTTCATCATCTCCAAAGAGACTTCCAACAGCATTTTTCTTTGCTTCACTCGCTTTTTTAGCAGTATCGACAATAAGTTCTATTTGGTCGAGGAGTGCCTTTCTTGCGAAACCGAACCTATCAAATCCACCAGATTTTATCATCGCTTCAATTACACGTTTGTTTACCTTTGATGGCTCAATACGGTTTACAAAATCTTGCCACGAAGTATAGTCTCCATTTTCTTCACGTTCTACAAGCATTGCTTCAATGGCAGCTTGCCCTACTCCTTTAATTCCACCAAGACCAAAAAGAACAATGTCCTTTCCATCTTTAGTAATAGCTGAAAATTCTAACTGAGAGTCACAAACATCAGGGGGACCAAGCTCTATTCCCATACGTTTTACTTCATCAATGTAACGAACAACTTTTTCAGTATTGTCTTTGTCCGAAGTTAAAAGTGCCGCCATAAACTCATTTGGATAGTAAGTTTTTAGCCATGCTGTTTGAAATGTAACCATTGCATAGGCTGCTGAGTGAGACTTATTAAAACCATATCCTGCAAACTTTTCAATAAGTTTAAACAGGTCACTTGCAAGTTTATAGTCAAGTCCTAGTTTTTGAGCTCCCTCAGAGAATAGACGGTTGTATTTTTCCATCTCTTCAACTTTTTTCTTACCCATAGCACGACGAACAATGTCCGCTCCACCAAGACTCATACCACCGATAATCTGCACTATTTGCATAACTTGCTCTTGATAAACAATCATCCCATAAGTTGGTCCAAGTGTATCTGCTAAAAGATCAAAACTAACCTCTTGAAATGGATAGTAAACTTTCTTTCTACCGTGCTTACGCTCAATAAAGTCATCAAGCATTCCTGACTCCATAGGTCCTGGTCTATAAAGTGCAAGAACGGCGATAAGGTCTTCAAAATTATCAGGACGAAGACGACGATTAAGGTCTTGCATACCACTTGACTCTATCTGGAACATTCCAACAGTCTCACCGGTTTGAATGGCAGCATAAACACCTTCATCATCCACATCTATCTCATCCCAGTTAACAGATACATCGTATCGGCGTTTGATAAGTTTGACTGCATTTTGAATAACATCAAGAGTTTTAAGTCCAAGGAAGTCAAACTTAATAAGGTCGATATCTTCCATATAGTTTAGTGAGTACTGAGTTACAAAAGTATCCTCACCAGAGGGCTTATAAATAGGTGTTTTCTTCCATAGTTCTTCATTTGAAATAACTACACCCGCTGCATGAATTCCTGAGTTACGTTTAAGACCTTCTAACTTCTTAGCAAACTCCCAAACTCTTTTAGCATTTGCATCTTCATTTAAAAGTTCTTGAATTTTTGGCTCTTTTTGAAAAGCTCCTTCTATAAACTCGCCTCTTTTTGTCTTACCATTAAGAGTAATCCCAAGTTCATCAGGAATAAGTTTTGCCATCTTATCAGCTTGACTCAAAGGCATCTCTAAGACACGTGCAACATCACGAATAACCCCTTTTGCAAGAAGTGAACCAAAAGTAATGATTTGGGCTACTTGATTACGACCATATTTTTCAACAACATAGTCTATAACCTCTCCACGACGAGCCTGCATAAAATCCATATCAATATCGGGCATTGATACACGTTCAGGATTTAGGAAACGCTCAAACAGCAAGTCATACTTCATAGGGTCAATGTCGGTAATTTCAAGTGAAAATGCCACAAGACTTCCTGCAGCAGAACCACGTCCTGGTCCAACAGCTATGCCGAGACGTTTTGCTTCGATAACAAAGTCCCAAACAATCATCATATACCCTGGAAATTTCATAGAATTAATGATATCCATCTCAAACTCTAAACGCTCACGATACTCTTCATGGCGTTCCGGGGGAACAATTTTCAAGCGTTTGATAAGTCCCTCTTTACATTTTATGATAAAGTACTCTGCATCATTTTTATCAGCTGCTAAAAAGTGCTTTTTCTTATCATCATCACTTGCATTATCTGGCAAAGGAGCATCATCTTCAAAGTCTATATCTAATCCCTCTTTCTGCGCATACTCTTTTGTAAACTTGAAGTTAGGAGGTGTTGGTGTTTTAACAATAGGTACAAATGCTTCAACCTTATTTACAATCTCTTGAGTTGCTTCTATCGCTTCTGGAATATCGGCAAATATCATTGCCATCTGCTCTGGTGATTTCAGATAAAACTCATGCACAGAGTGACGCATACGATTTGGGTCATCATAGAGTTTATTCATCCCAATACACATAAAAGCTTCATGATACTGTGCATCATTTGGAAATGTGTAGTGAGTATCATTTGTAGCGACTACTTTAATACCTGTCTCACGAGATATTTTTAAAATCTGTTCATCAATAAAAAGCTGGTCTCCAATACCGTGACGCATAAGTTCAAGATAAAAATCATCACCAAAGATATCTTTGTATTCACGAGCAACTTCTAATGCTCCTTCGTACCCTAAAGCACCATTACGAACATTTCTCTCATTTGCAAGATTTAAGTGCCATGAGACTTCACCTTGAAGACATGCAGAAGTACAGATAAGTCCTTCAGAATGTTCACGAAGTACTTTTTTATTTATTCTAGGAAAGTAGTACATACCGTGGATATAAGCTTGAGAAGAGAGATACATAAGGTTCTGATAACCTATCTTATTTTTAGCATAAAGACAGATGTGAAAACGCTGTTTTGTACTCTTGTCATTAAGCTCTTCACCGTTATGGATATACCCCTCCATTCCAATAATAGGCTTAATTCCTGCCTCAATCATCTGCTTATAAAAGTCAATAGCCCCAAACATATTTCCATGGTCGGTCATAGCTACAGAAGTCATACCTAGCTCTTTTAAACGCGGAACTAAGTTTGTGAGTTTATTTGCTCCATCAAGCAGAGAGTATTCTGTGTGAAGATGTAAATGTGTGAAGGGTTGTACACTCATAATTATGACCTTAAAAATTCTAGATTATTAAAGTGATTATAGTAAGGTTTTCTTAATATGAAGTAATTATTTTAATGAAGTTTTTATGCACCCTAAGTAGGTGCATAGGAGAGATTATTTAAGTAGTTTAATCCAAGCTTTTTCTATTTTAGAAACAAGTTTTTTAGTGATGCCTTTTACCTCTGTAAGAAGTGAAGGGTTTTGGTGTAAAACTCCAACTACATCATCAATACTACCGATATGATCAACAATTGCATTAACTTTTTTCTTACCGATACCATCAATAGAAGTTAAAAAATCATTAAGTTCATCTTTTGTAATTTTTGCTTCTTCAATAGACTCAGCTGATTCATCTTTTGTAGGATGTGGAGCTTTGGCTTTTGAAGCTTTTTTCTTTTTGTTAGCATTAGGGTTAAGGTGAGCTAAGTTATCTTGGAAGTTCCACTTTTCACTTGGCCACTCTTCAGTCCATCGACGTTTAACATCAAGAACAGGATACTGCTCGTCTAGTTCATGTAAATAAACTTTTTTGTTACCATAAGATTTTTTCTTTTTACCAAAATACTCACCATCAAATGAAGGAGAAAATTTACCAAAGTGAATATGTCTTAGAGTTCTTAAAATAGAAGGATCCATTTTACTTAACTCTTCCCAGTTGAACATTGGCATATGAGGTTTTCTAAAACGACCTTCAGAAAGACTCCACATGATATACTGACCAATCCAATCGCGAATGTAAGGGAAGGCAGCAAAGGCAGTAGCACACTCTAATATACGAGGAACACCATCAACACCATAAGCAACATCACAAGCCCAATACTCAGCTTTTGCATCTTTACTCACTTGAACAGCTAAATCTAGAACATTCTTAGGAACATCCATATAATCCATACTTCCACCCTGTGAAGTGTTAGTTAACCACTCACCTTCTGGAGCACGACGCCAGAATGCACAAACAGGCTTATGACCAATAAGCATAACACGAATATCAGCTTCCATAGGAACAAAATCTTGAAGATATTGCGGATGATATTTTTTGTCATCATAAAGCTCACGAGCTTCTTGATAGTTATCTACCTTATGTACAAAGTATCCACCGTAGTTAGATGGACCATAAGATTTTTTGATGATTTTTGGATACTCAGTTTTTTTAAGAAATTTATCTGCATTATCATGTTTGTAGTAGATATAAGTCTTAGGAATAGGAAGATCATATTTCCAAGCAAATCTAGTTACATTTTCTTTAGATTTATTTGAAAACTGAGTATCCATAGATGGGATGAAACGTACATTTGGAAGTGCACGAGCAATTTCACGAAAAGTTTCATAAGCCGTAGCAGGAATGTTACCGATTAGAACGTCAATCTTTTTGCGTTTAACCTCTTTGATAAATCTAGCTTTATCATTTTTCCAATGATAAGTTACAGTCTCTATCTTGTTTGGCCACCCTTTAAAGTTAGAGTGATCAAAGAATCTTAGTACATAATCCATGTATAAGAAACCTATTGTTGGTAGTTTTTTATTGCTTAAGCCCATTTTATTCCCTTTTTTAAATTTATACTAAGTTTACTATTTAACTTTTCCTAAAAACTCACAGTCTACTGTGTTGACTTTTACTAAGTCATCTATCAAAACATGATAAGGAACTTGAACAACAGCACCAGTTTCAAGAGTTGCAGGTTTTTTACTTCCACTTGAAGTATCACCTTTAAAGTTTGGAGGAGTGTCTGTTACTACTAGTTCCATAAATTCTGGAGCTTGAACTGAAATAGCTTTGTTTTTAAAGAAGATAATCTCAACTTCAATTCCATCTTTGAACCACTTTGAAGCTTCATCACACTGAGCATACTCAAGACCTAGTTGGTCATAAGTTTCAGTATCCATAAACTGGTACATTTCACCATCATCATAAAGATACTGCATTGTTTTGTAATCAATTACAGGAACTTCAAACTTATCACCAGCATGAACAGTTTTTTCAACTACTTTACCGTTTAAAAAGCTCTTCATTTTCATACGTACAAATGCTGCACCTTTACCTGGTTTAACATGTTGAAATTCAACAATTTTGTATGGTACTTCGCCTACGATTAAACGTACACCTTTTTTGATATCACTCATAGAAACATTTGCCATTAAAACACCTTAGTTAAATATATTTAAAGTATTTTATACTAAAGGTGCTTAGAAAGATATTTTTTACATTCCTGTTGAGTCAATTTGATCATCAACTGTTAGTGTTATACTTGTTGAGTCTGAGTCTCTTGTATACTCATATGTTGAAGTTCCATCACCATTACTTTCTGCATCAACATTAGCTGCATTTTGTGTCCAGCCATTTGTATCTATAGCCGAGATATCATCTGCTGCATCACCTGTTATAACTATGTCATTAGTACTGTCTGTTATACTTAAAATATTGTCTAATGTAATACTTAAAGTCTCATTTGTTGCATTTGTTCCTAAGTCAATTTTTTCAATATTATCAAGTAGATTAAAATCTAAAGTTATACTATCTTCAATGATAATAGTATCAAATCCACTACCACCATCAATAGTATCTAATCCATCAGTTGTGATAGAATCATTACCCGCACCTGCATTTACTGTATCAGCTCCAGCTTGACCATCTATAATGTCATTACCAGTTCCACCAGTAATAGTATCAGCACCACCACCAGCATTTACAGTTACTCCATCATCTGAAGTTGTGATAACATTATCTTCATCTCCAGTTGTAATCGTTGTAGAAGATGTTAAGTTTAGGTTAAATGAATCCTCAGCATCATTTGCATCAGAGAGTGTATCAGTAGGTAATCCAGTAGCACTGTCAACTGTTTTTACAACCACATCTACTGTATCGTTATAAGTATGATACATCATTTGTAAATCATTCACTTCATCAAATGCTATATCTGAAATTGTCCATACTCCACCATTAAAGCTTATATCAGCACTTGGTATAGATGTTACAGTACCAGCTGCATCAACAAGTCTAAAGAGTGCTGTGTCATCAAGAGCTGTAACTGCACTACTGAGTGTAAGAGTGATACTCTCACTACCATCTGTATCTTTAACATTTGTATTTGTATTTATAGCTACCCATGTATACTCATCACCAAATGTTTTCGTTGCACTAATGTTAAGAAGTGCATCTGCAACAGGATTAAATGTAGCATCAAATGTCCAAGACTGAGCAGACTCTACACCACTCTCACCAACATTTACACTTAGTGTAAGTCCACTTAGTGTTCCACTAAAGTCTTCAATACCAGTTCTACTAATACCTATAGTCTCTAAATCTGCAACAGTTGTAACCCCTGCAAAATTATACTCGTAAAGATAGTTTCCATTAGCATCTTTTCCTGTAAGTGTTCCAGTTTGAACTACACCATTAAGTGTCACTTCATAGTTTGATGGAACATCTGAAAGTGTCGCACCATTTATGCTCTCAGAAGAGTCAGAGAGTACCCCTGCTCCAAAGTTAAGAAGAGCTATACCATCTTCATCTCCAGCCATTGTAGGAGTTGTACTGATACCGTCATTTACAGGATTAACATGTCCTGTTATAGTGTTTGTTGTGATAAAAGTTAAAGTGTCATAGCCACTATTTGTAGTATCTGGATCTTCTTGAGTAATCGCATAACTTGTAACTGTTACATCATTTCCATACTCATTTGCAAATGGTGTGTATTTAATCTCTACTGTATCAGTAAATTGTTTTCCACTTAGTACATAGTAGTCACCAGATGGAATCGAGTTTCCATTTTCATCTTGAACTTCATTATTTGCTAATGTAGTTAAAGCTGGAAGAGCTGAGCCATCACCAAAAGTAAATGTTCCATGCTCTGAGTTTTCTGTTGAAGCCGTATCACTTAGTTGGATATATATTTTTCCATCTATAAGTAGGTTTCTTGAATCATCATGAGTGTTTCCTAAAGAGATAGTATATGTTTGTGCTATATCTTCATTCATACTTAATGAACCAGCTATTGATGTGTCACTCTGATCAGTTACTGGTGCTATCTCTGATGCTACATTATCAAATGGATATGTATTATGTGTCTGGGTTCCATAAGTAGTTATAGTCACATCAAAGAGTACATCTGATGGTGTGTTTATATTTTCATCAGTATCTGCTGTTAGTGTAATACTTTGAAGTGATGCAATAATATCATTCACATCTCCACTTCCTGTCAGTGTATAAAAACTTCCATCTACTAAACTCATACCTGACACATTTGCACCAGAGAGATTAGTAATAGTTATCGCATATTTACTACTATCATTTGCTGAACTCGCATCATCACTTACAGTTAAAAAGTTATCCAGTGTAGTTCCTGTGTCTTCTATAAAAGTAACTGCATTTTGAATAACATTTATATCCATAGGTTCATCAGTTGTAGTTTGTGTCCCTGCAAAGTTATTACCATCGATTACTAAGTTAAAAGTTTGAGAATTTTCAAGAACTGTTGCTCCACCATCTTGATGTGACACTGTCATAGTGATTGTTGCATCTATATCTGGATAACTTGCACGACCTATTTCAAATTCTATGTTGTTTAACTCACCATTTGCATCATTGATAATTAAGTCTTCATTTATATTTACTCTCCAGCGCCCACTATTTTCAGAACCACCTGAACCATCATCTACATCACCTAAGTATGTTCCACCAACAACCTCTATACCATCTGGAACACCTGAAATCTCCACAGTAGTTAAGATATGCTCACTAGCATCTAAATCTTGACCATTAGAATTTTCAGATACCATATCGTCAGTTGTAAGAGTTAAAGGAACATTAAAGATAGTGTTATCAGTAACTGTCACTGTTTGAGTTCCTGCATCATAACTTAAGTCACTGTTTGCATCACCATCACTGTCAGTAATAGTACCAAGTGTAAGTGTTGCAGTATCAGTTACTGCATTAAGAGTTACACTGTATGTAGCTGTTGTATAACTATCTAAAGTTGAATCATCATAGATACCATCACCTGCCGTATGATCAGTATAAAGTGTTCCATCATCTGCACTATCAGACATACTATAACGGAAATCAAATGTATAATCATCTTCGTTATCATGCTTAGCAGTTAAAATATTTGATGTTACACTCTCAGCCACACCATTTGTTACAGTGATTTGAACCCAAGTAGCTGAACCATTCGATGTTTGAGTTAAAGTCTGACCAGATGTTCCTGTTACAAGCTCTATACCTGCATCTATCGTTTCAGTATCTATCCATAAAGTTTCTAGGTCTTGGTTTACATCCCCACCATCATTAAATACAAAACTAAGAACTTTTGATGTATCTTCATCTTGAGTAGCAGTGTTATTCACACTTCCCTCTGCTTCAGGAGTGATGAGTACTGAGAGAGGAATATCAACGATAGTTGATTTATCATCATCATCTTCAACAGTTTGTAATTTAACACTAAAGTTTACTTCTCCACTATAGTTTGTAGGAATATCTAGTTTTACATTCCCGAAGTTAGTTGACTCAACTAACCACTCTCTACTTTCACCTGATCCTGAGATAAGAGTTGCACCTGTAATACCAAAACCTGTATCAACACCTGTAATAAGAACATAAAGTGTCTCAGAAGCATCCCCACCATCAATATCAAAAGAAGAAAAGTTTGGTGTATCTGCAGTAAATAGTGTCTCTAATGTAACTTGTGCCGTATCTTCTACTACTATTGCATTATAAGTATGAGTCACACCATCTGTATCATCAATAGTAACTGACTTAGTTGTATCATGAGTAGGAGTATCTGCTACACCTTTAACTTTTACATTTACTGCTAATGTTGTATCGGCACCAGTATCTGTTCCATCTACTGTATGAGCTGTTGCATTAAGCGTTACATTATCATTTGAGTTTAATACTGGTACATATTTAAAATCAGCACTATTACTAAAATCTTTAATCTCAATATGCCAGTTAGCTCCACCATCATCTGTAGCTGTAATATTCCCATTTACAGCTCCACTTGAAGCAGTAATAAGATTTCCATCATAATAAATCTCTGCACCATCAGGTATATCATTTAGTGTTAATGTATAAGTTTCAGAACCACCACTTTCAACTGAATCCGCAGAAGTTACTGTCACATCTAAATCTATTCCAAGAGCCGCACTAGCAACTGTTGTTGTTCCATCAGCTAATCTTCCAGAATCTTCATCACCAAAGGCTTGTTTAATTGCGATAGTTGCATCATCAGCTACAGGATCAACAGTGAAACGTAAATATGCTTCACCACTAATATCTGATACTGATGCATTAGTATCTTCATCATAATCAACTGTTTTTGCTTCTACTTTAATTTTCAAGTCACCTGAAAACTGATCAGGTCCCATAAACTCTAATGTGTCCATATACTCAGTTGGAACATCTATAGGTGCAGATGTAGTAAATGTATGATAGTTAGTACCATCATAGTAACGAATAGTTCCATCTAAAACTGCTGTTTCACTAGCATCACTACTATTCCCAGTTGTATCTGTTATAAGCGTCACACGAGCGAAAGTCTCTTCTGAATTTGTCTGAGTCGTTGCATGTGAACCTGCTGTCAAGTCAGTATCATCTTCATTTGACCAGAAACTTTCAAAAGTATTTCCATTTTCATTATCAAACTTAGTTCCAAGTTCAAACCAAACTCCAGCACCATTATTACCATCTTCAAGTGCAGTTGCTGTGTAGTCATGATTTGGATTGATTGTTACATCATTTGTACCATCTGCATCTAAAGTGTCTGTATTGGTATCTACTCTCTCAGCTACTGGAGTAACTGTGATATCAATTGCATGGTTAAATGTGTTACTATCACTCTCTGCTACACCATGTACTGTCTCACTATCTGTAACACTTACGACTACATTTACTGTAATATCTGTACTACTATGTGCAGGTGGTGTTACCGTGTAGTTTTTAACATTTGCTAAACCTTCTGTTGTAACATCTATTATTACACCATGTGTTCCATCTGTTGTTCCATCACCTGTTAAAAGAACTACTCCATTCTCATCTTTTAAAACCCATCCAGTTTCTAAACCTTTTACTTCTATTTGTGTAATTTCTTCTGTTCCACCCACACTATTATCAGAAAGAGCTAAATTTTCAAACAGAGTTACTGCAGTATCTTCTAATGTTGATGCTGGGTCAGCTAAATTTACATCATCAGCTATAGGTTTTACATAGACATTAAGAGTTATTACATCATCCATTTGAGTGATCGTGCCACTTGAATCATTATCACTATCTAATGAGATAAGTTTAATATGTATCTGACTTAAATCTCCACTAAAGTTACTTGGTGGGTCAAGGCGAATATAAGGATCATCTACAGAGTAATCAAAAACCTTATGTGTAGTCGTGATGGTAGTATTATTTCCACCTTCAACTCTTATTTTAGTGCCATCATTACTATCACTCCAAATTTCATATGTAAAGTTTTCAGAACCATCCATGTCCCCATAATTTTCAATGATAATATCTTGTAAGTTCACATATGAGTGTCCATCATTTATATCTTCATTTATAGTTAAGTTAATGTGATCATTCTGTCCATCCGTACCTGCTGTACCATCTGCTTTTTGCTTATCTTCTAGTGTAACACTTGTGTCTGTTGTATCTGCGGTATCTACTAAGTCTATTCTTACGGCATCTGTTACAGCTTGAAGATCAACTTCGACATTTTGTACACTTGAGTTTGAAACAATATCAGGAGAGTGTAAAGCTCCTAGATCATCTACTTCATGTGACTCTGTAGTGATAGTGAAATTAACATCATCACCTGAATCTTCTACAGGAACAACTACTAGTTGAGCATACTGAGCCTGTGTAAGAGATATAGCTCCCGTAGTATCTAAATCTGTTGGATGAAAACCTCCATCTGTTATCTCTATTGAGAAAGAATTACCATCATTTGCAGTTCCTAATGTGTAAAGTGTTGTATCTAAAACACCATCTCCATCTGTATCAAGACCTATGATGAAAGCATCATTTGAACCATCTGAATTATCAAATACAAAATCAAGAAGTCCGATTTTCTCGATAGCATCAGATGTTGTTGTTCCTGTAACTGTCTCATCAGTTGCATCTATTACAGTTGGAAGAGTTAATCCTAATGCAATCGCGAAATCTGTATCTGGATTTCCATCATTTGTATTAGCACCATTAGTATTGAATCTATCATCTTCAAGAGCACTTACAGTTTTGTCAGCTTGCATATTTACACCATCAGCTACTGGGTCAACGGTGATAGTAATAGTACTACTTGCACTATCTCCATCTCTATCTTCTACACTGTAGTCAAAAGTAACTTCACCACTAAAGTTTGTTTCAGGGTCAAAAGTCACTGAACCATCGCCATTGTTGATAAGAGTACCTATGATGTCATTACCATCAACATCATAGAGGTCAATAGTTGCACCATTTGCTACATTTTGACTTCCAGTATGGTTATCAATATCTATAGAACCATCAGACTTGATAGACTCAGAAAGATTTATCTGTAGTGTTCCTGTAACTAAACCATCAGCATTAGCTCCTGCACCAGTATTATCTGATAAGTCATCTTCATTCATATTTACAGTCTGAGGGTTAGCTTCTGGAATAGAATCTATAATCGTTACATTAAAGTTTTCTACATTAGCAAGAGAACTTCCATCTGCATCTGTAACATCTATTCCAAAGTTAAGAACTTCAAGATTAATACCATCACTGTTTGGACCTTGATCAGAAGAGTTATGATCGATAGCCTCATAAAGGATAAAGTCATAGTACGCATTTACTGATGCTGTATCATGTAGTGTTAATACAAAAACCGTACCACTAGCACTTGAGGCAGTTAAAGTATGATTATCTGCTGAGATAGCATATGAAACCTGCTCACCATTAGAAGTAAGACCTGTGATATCTCCCGTTGGCACTCCACTAAATACTACATCAGTTATAGCATCCGTAGTACTAAGACCTAATGATACATTTGTCGTACCGGCCTTATCATCATCCAGTATATTACTGTTAGTATCTGCATTTTCAACATCAGCCCCACTTGTTGTAGCTGCTCCAGTTATATCAAAAAGTCTTGCTTCATCCACTACAGAATCAAGTACATTTGCAGTAGGGATAGAATCTATTACATTGATTGGTTGTGTTGCATAAGTAGCATCATCATTTAGAGGGAAACCATCTGAAATATCACCATCAACATCTATAAGTCTGTAAAGGAATGTTCCCTTATCACTATCAGTCGTATTATCCACTACTCTATCAGCTGTAAAACTCCATGAACCATCACGATTTACAGTTAACTCACCAGCTAAAGTATCTACAACTTTATCATTAGCATCTGTAAATACAAAAGTTTGTTCCACATCAGATAAGTCTGTATATTTGAAATCATAAAGCATATAGCTTTCATCTGCACCTAAGTCATTTGTAGTAACATCTCCAGTAATAACTGCATTACTATTTTCTAATACTGACTGAGCATCATCATCTATAGCTATAACAGTATCATCTATCACACGAACTACAAAGTTCTGGTCTGTTGTAGAGTCTGTATCTGTTAGAACATAAGAGAAATTAAAATCTTGATAATTTCCAAGACTTGTCACACCGGCTTCATCATGGTCTATAGTATCAAGAAGTTCAAATGTATAACTCTGAGTAGCACCACTTACATCACCTGTATTATTTAAAACAACAGTAAAAATATCTCTACCTCCAGCAGTAGCAGTCAAAGTATGATCTGAATTACTTAAAGTATAAGAGAGAGCATCACCATCTGACTTCATGCCAAGTGCTGTTAAAACTGTTGTCGTATCAGAACTAAATGCGATATTTGTTATATTATCAGCTGCTTTATGAATATTAAGAAGAGTATCTCCATCTGTATCATCAAGAATTAGACTCTCTTTAGCTAAGTCAGTTCCGCTTGCTAAATCATCCTCTTGAACATAGTTAAAGACTTGATCAGCTGTCGGAATAGTATCATTTACAGTAATTGTAAAAGTAGTTGTATCGGTATCACCATCACTATCAGTTACTGTGTAATTAATCGTATCTAAAAGAGTCCCATGATTCTCTTGTGCATCAGAAGTATAACTCCATGTACCATCTGCATTGAGAGTTAATGAACCATACTGAGTATTCATAGCACTTCCAATAGTACCAGCTTGACCAGCTGTTCCAGTTTCATCTGTGTATGTAAAACTAGTTATAGTTGCATTTGGTGTTCCTAAATCATCATTACTGAGAAGGTTATAGTTCTCTGTAGTACTATCAATAGTAACGCCACCCTCATCTACATTTTCTATATCAGCAACTATGTCAGGTGTAGCATCTACATTAATCGTAGTAGTAGCAGTATTGCTGTTATCATCACCATCATTAAGTGTTACTTGGATGATACGATCTGTCTCATTTGGCGTTTGTGAAGTGCTTTCGTATGTAACTCCCTTTATAGCATCTTCATAATCTGCTAAGAGAGCAGAACCACTTATAGTTACAGTTATCTGACCAGAAACAGATGAGTCTGTAACAAATGTTAAACCTGCAATACTTGGAGTATTTAACATGTCTCCATCTTGTGCATTTGTAAGAACTATTGTAGCACTCTCTATATTTGTATCATCTATATCAGCAATAGATAGATCTGTATCTGCTATAGAAATTGCAGCTGAACCCTCAACATAGTTTGTCTCAAAGTTTGCTCCAGTAGCTGCAGAACTACTATCAGAATCTAGTGTTAAAGTAGGTGCATCATTTGTACCTGTAATAGTTATGATAAGGTCTGCTGTAGCACCACCATCAACACTATATGTAAATGTATCAGTCACAACTTGACCTTCTCCAAGGTTTTGAACTACTGAAGCAACTCCATCAGTACCATTTGTAAGTGCATAACTATAACTACCATCAGCATTAAGTGTTAAGACACCATATGTACCATTTATAGTACCGGCGTTTGTAACACTTACAGCTGAACCACCCTCATCATTATCTAGTACATTTCCAGAAGCACTTATAGTAGCATCTTCTGATACTGCTGCTGCATCGTTAACTGGATTTACATCACCTAGTTGATTTCCTGCTGTTGGATCACCCTCTGTATCATCAATAGAATCTTCATCATAAAGAGTAGCTGAGGCAGAGTCAGTTCCTAGTGTTGCATTAAGTACATTAGATATTTTCATACTTAGTGTTTCACTCACTTCATAAAGAGCATCATCTACTAATGTAAATGTAATAACTGGTGCAGATGTATCACCTGCTGCTATTTTGAAACTATCTCCATTTGCTACAAAGTTATCTATTTTAGTAGCATTATCAAGAGTCACTACAGTTCCAGATGCATCCGTATAGACGATAGAAGTTATATCTGCTGTTTCAAGAGTTCCAAGGTTAAGAGTAGCATCTACAGTTGTATCAAAATCACTAAGATTTGTCTGTGCTATTGTAAATATAAAAGTATTATTTATTGTACCTTCAACTGCGTTGTCATCAGTAGCTGTAATACTTACTACCGGTCTATCATCATCAGTAATTGAACCATTATCTACGATTGTTGCTACTTGAGTATCATCTCCTATAGTCGCTTTAGTAGGATTACTGAGTGTTACTGAGAAGTTTTCTGAGTTTTCATAGATAGCATCATTATTGATACTGATTGTTATTGTTTTACTTGTCTCATTTGCTGCGAATGTAAGTGTTCCGCTATCTGCTGTGTAATCACTTCCCGCTAGAGCTGTTCCATCTGCTGTTGTATACTCTACAGTTGATGCAAGAGTTGTATCTCCTGTTTTAGTTACTGTAAATGTAGCTGTTCCAGCTGCTTCATCAATTGTAAAGTCAGACCCTAGATTAAACTCTGGTCTATCATCATCTGGTGTTCCATCATTATCATCTCCATCACCACTCGCATCATCAAGAATTGTTCCTGTTGCTGTGTCTGTGTCTGTGATATTTGGATCTGTTACATCTGCACTTAGTATAAATGTCTCTGGATCTTCATACACTGCATCATTTACTGCATCTACTGCTATATTAAATGTTGTGATCCCTGCTGGTACTGTGTATTTACTATTAGTATCTGCTGAGAGTGTTTGAGTTACACCATTTGCATCTACATAAGTAACAACCATATTCTCATAATCTGTTGCACCCTCTGTAGTATCATCTGTAAGTGTAAACGCCACTTCTACATCTGCTTCTGTCGCTTTATCAAGTGTAGCTACGAAGTTAAGAGTACTTCCTTCATCTTCTGTAGCATTTGCTAAAGTAAGAGTTGGTCTATCATCATCTAGGCCTGTTCCACCATCATCACCATCAGGACCTGTTCCTGTATCTGTAATAGTTCCAGTTCCTAAAGTATCAGATGTCATAAACTCTGTTTTACCATTAAGTTCGAAAGTCTCATCATTCTCATAGATATCATTATCTACTGTTGGTACTTCTACACTTAGTGTTGTCTCACCTACTGGTACTGTATAACTTCCATCACCATTTGCTGTAATAGTATTACCTGCTGAATCTTTTACTACGATTGGTGTTGTAATATCATCTGCTTCTGCTGTTCCGTTTGTAGTTGTATTAAATGTTACATCATACGGAGCATCTGCTGCGTTTGAAAGAGTTACTGCGAAGACTGCACTTGATCCCTCTTCTACTGTAACATCTCCGATACTCATTACCGGTCTATCATCATCAGTAATTGAACCATTATCTACGATTGTTGCTACTTGAGTATCATCTCCTATAGTCGCTTTAGTAGGATTACTGAGTGTTACTGAGAAGTTTTCTGAGTTTTCATAGATA
>Ga0256826_1000200_pt1 | contig 33788 bp, 30 predicted proteins | sample CV79metaG_FD_185975 | JGI IMG/M metagenome (GOLD analysis project Ga0256826, IMG submission 185975) | Hydrothermal vent microbial communities from East Pacific Rise, Pacific Ocean - CV79 | ecosystem: Environmental > Aquatic > Marine > Hydrothermal vents | place: Pacific Ocean: East Pacific Rise...
ATGAACAACGAATGGCGGACACTCTCCGATTTTTAGCGGTGGATATGGTTCAACAAGCAAATAGCGGACACCCTGGAGCTCCAATGGGGTTATCAGAAATTGCAACAATTTTAAGCAAACATATTAAACACAATCCAAAAAATCCAAAATGGCTAAATCGAGATAGACTAGTTTTAAGTGGAGGACACGGAAGTTCTCTTTTATATTCTCTTCTTCATCTTTGGGGCTACGACCTATCTTTAAAGGATTTAAAGCAGTTTCGACAGCTTGATTCAAAAACAGCAGGTCACCCTGAATTTGGACATACGGACGGAGTTGAAATCACAACTGGTCCTCTTGGACAAGGTATCGCAAATGCGGTAGGTTTTGCAATGGCATCAAAACATTTAGGCGAACAACTAAATAGACCAAATGCAAACCTCATCGATCATAAAGTTTATTGCTTTTGTGGAGATGGAGATTTACAAGAGGGAATTAGTTATGAAGCTTGTGCTTTAGCAGGTCATCATAAATTAGATAATCTTATTTTAATTTACGATTCAAACAATATTACAATTGAGGGTGATACTTCAATCGCTTGGAGTGAAGATGTTCAAGGACGATTTCAAGCTCAAGGTTGGGAAGTTCTAAAAATTGATGGTCATAACTTTGCCGAGATAGATTCAGCTATCGAATTTGCCAAGAATTCAAAAAAACCAACTTTGATAATTGCAAATACTGTAATTGGAAAAGGTTCAGTTAATTTTGCAGGTTCTCATAAATCTCACGGAGCTCCTTTGGGCGAAGATGATATTAAAATCTCAAAAGAGAGAGCAAACTTTCCACAAGATAAATTTCATATTCCAAAAGATGTTTTAGTTCGATTTAGAAGTGCGGTTGAAATGGGCGAACTTTACGAAAAAGAGTGGATTCATCTACAAAACGAACTTCCATATCCTGAACAAAATGATCTTTTAAAAAGATTAGAAACTATCGATTGGGATTCTGTTTCGTATCCTGAATTTGAAACTGGTTCGAAAGTTGCAACTCGAGATTCAAACGGCAAAATCTTAAATGCAATTGCAAAAGCTATCCCAAATTTTATTGGTGGAAGTGCTGACCTTTCTCCATCGAATAAAACTGAACTGAAAGGAATGGCAGATTATCCAAAAGGTAAAAACCTACATTTTGGAATTCGTGAGCTTTCAATGGGTGCGATTGCAAATGGGATTTCAGCTTATGGAAATTTGAAACCTTTTACAGCTACTTTTTTCGTTTTCAGTGATTATATGAAACCAACTGTTAGAGTTGCTTCACTTTCAAAACTTCAAAATTTCTATGTTTGGACTCACGACTCTATCGGAGTTGGAGAAGATGGACCAACTCACCAACCGATTGAACAGCTAACTCAATTTCGAGCTTTACCAAATTTCTATCTTTTCAGACCTGCTGATGCAAATGAGAATATTTTAGCTTGGAAAAAAGCTTTAACTTTGGACAGATCTCCGTCAGGCTTTGTTTTGAGTCGTCAAAAACTTCCTGTTCTTGATTTAGGTTCAGATATTAAAAATTTTGATAAAGGTGGATATGCAATTCTTGAAAATGAGAACCCAAAAGTAACTCTAATTGCTACGGGAAGTGAAGTTGAACTTGCTTTAGATTCTGCAAATATTTTAAACAAAAAAGGTATTTCTACAAAAGTAGTTTCAGTTCCTTGTTTTGATTTGCTTGTTGAACAAGATTCAGAATATCTGAATTCACTCTTTCCAAAAAATAGTTTAAAAGTTGCAATCGAAATGGCTATAGGTTTAGAGTGGTATCGATTTGCTGATGAGGTTGTTGGAATGGATAGTTTTGGAGCTTCTGCACCTGCTGATAAACTGTTTGAGAAATTTGGTTTTACCTCATCTCAAATTGTTTCAAAAGTGGAGAATTTAATTTAATGATGTCTGAACAAGATATTTTTTCAATAGTTCTCTTTGGATTAATGGCAAACTTCTTTTTTTCAATAATGCTAGGAGTTTTGATAAATAGAAATGTCGGAATTATGGAAGTTGTAAAAATTGTTAGAGGCAAAAAAAAGGTTCAGCCATTTTATCAAATTGTTTTAATTATTGTTCCATTTGCAAAAGCTGTTCATACTCTTTATCGAGTTTATATTCTTCAAGTCTATTTTTTAAATCAGGGAAAAAGTTATAAAGATTTTCTTCTTTATATGATGAAATAGCTTTTAAATTCTAATATAGATTATCTAATTTAACTAGATAATCTATTAATTAGGGAAGATTGAAAATATTTCCCATTATCGGGCTTTACCCGATAATATAAGTGCATTTTATAAACTGACTAAATAGAAAATTAGTAAGTAGATCTCCGTGTCAAGCACGAAGATGACGGGCTATTGTCATTATAGGGCTTTACCCGATAATCTCTATTTAGTCAGTTCAAATCTATTTAATAACTTTATTTTAAAATTTCAGTATAAAAAATTCGTTGAACTTCACCTTGAAATTTCAAGATTCCATCTTCTATTTCAAGATGAAGTTTTTCACCACTTTTTGGAAAAGTATTGGCACTTTGATTTAAAAGTTTTTCTTGAAAACCTCTGTAAAAACATGATGCCATTCCTGTGCCACAAGCTAAAGTTTCATTTTCAACACCTCTTTCATAAGTTCTTACAAAAAGTGTTTCATTTTTAATTGATGCAATATTTACATTTGAATTATATTTATATCTTAGCTTTCTTGCTTCCTCAATGGAAAAATCTGAAATATCATCTCTCAAACTAACTAAATGTGGAACTCCTGTATCTATTAACCACCAATTATGTCCAAACTCTTTAATATCTTTTAAAAGAATTTTGGGAGGAGTTAAATCAGTTGTTACCAAACTGTTTTCAACTTTGCATCTTATAATTCCCGCACCTGTTAAAAAACTCATTTCAGAATTAGCTAGATTATTTGAAAAAGCATAGTGAGCTGTTGCTCGGCTACCGTTTCCGCACATTTTTGCTTCACTTCCATCAGAATTATAAAAAATCCATTCAAAGTCTAAATCTTTATGAGGAATTAAAATAATAAGTCCGTCAGATCCAATTCCTGATTGTCGATTACAAACTTTTTTAGCTAATTCTGAAAAATCATCTTTTTTAAATTGATGAGTAATTAAAAAATCATTTCCGTTCGCATTGTATTTTTCAAAAATCATTTAGTTGCCTATTTTTTTAACCATGTTCATAATAAACGATGCACTAACTTTTGCTGATTTTTCTAAAAATGTATCAAAATCCATATCTGCACTATCGTCTGCTGAATCACTAATTGCTCGTAAAATGAAAAAAGGTATTTTTAAACTATCGCATACAACAGCAACAGAACCTCCCTCCATCTCAAGAGCATCAGCTTTAAAAGTTTTTAATATCCAATCTTTTCTTTCTGAATTGGCAATAAATTGATCACCCGTAGCAATCACACCTTTTCCAATTTCTATATTACTTTCTTTGGCAACCTCATTAGCAATCTGATTTAACTTTTGAGAAGTTTCAATAAAAACAGAACCTTCAGGAACATAACCAAAAGGATGACCAAAAGCAGTAATATCTAAATCATGTTGAGCTAATTTAGTAGCATAAATTAGATCACCAATTTTGAGTTTTGGACTGATTGCACCTGCAACTCCACTGAATAGAATCTGTTCAACTTCAAATTTTTCAATTAAAACTGATGCAGTTAAAGTTGAAAAAACTTTACCAATCTTGCTATAAACGATAACTAGCTCAATTCCATTATATTCAGCTTCATAATATATGTTTTTAGCATATTCTATACTTTTATAATTTTTAACAATTTCTAAGATCGGAGTAATCTCCTCTCTCATTGCACCTATAATTCCTATTTTCATTTTAGCCTTTCTTGTTTTTTATAAATCTGGTACATCTGGATTATCAACACCAATTGATAGATCTGGAAGTCTTGGAGGAAGTAATCCTTTTGGAAGAAAAAACTCATCTCCATTTGTTGATGAGGTTCTTTTTACTCTTTCAGCCCTTTTTGGAGGAATGATAATTGCAAATTTAAAGTTTTTAATCTGTTCAGCTCTCGCATCTTGATCAGAATAATTCTTAATATATAAAACCATTTTTGGATTTAAATCTACAAATATTGAGGATCTATGATCAAAAGTTCTATTTTTATTATAGATAAAATACCTAGTTATCTCAAGTTTTGTGAGATTTCTTTCACCAAATAATTTTCCGTCAATTATATCAGGAGTCAATTTATCATCTTTATATGAGATTCCACCGACAACAATATTTTCAAGAAACTTTATATTTCTACTTTTATCAATATCAGAATCAGTAATTTCAAGTTCTTTATAAATATTAAAACTCTCTTTTTTGCAACCTGTAAATAGCAAGAAAAAAGTTAATAAAAAATAATATGGTTTCATAAGTTATTTATACAGCCAAATACCAGCATTTTTTGGAACATCGCTAAATATACTAAATTTTGCATTTCTAATCTTTCTTCTAATATTTGGTGATGAACTATATCCCTTAAATTCTCCATCTGCAAAAATCCAAATAATTTTAAAGTCTTTGAAAATTGATATATCTTTGATTTCCGCTAAAGTTCCTAAAAGCGACCACCCTTTATCAAGTTGATCTAAAACATCTTTTGTAACTTTAATTCCATATTTAGATGGATTTGCTTTTATTTTTGTTGTTAATTTTTGCATTTCACCTTGAAGATCAGACATACTCATTAAATTAAAATCTTTTGGATTGCTAATAACTTTATTTTGTCCTTTTTCAAAAGCTACATCAACATTCTTTTTATAAGTCAAATTATATTCATCTAAATTTCTAAATATTTTTTCTTGAATATCAATTATAATCTCTTCATAATTCTTAAAACTAGTTAAGTTAAACTCTTTAGGATTTTCTAAAATATATGTTTTTGCATTATTAATTGCACTTTTAGAATCAGTTTTAGAGACTAAATTAAACTCCTCTAAATTGCTTAAAATATACTCTTTTACCTCATTTACACCATTATTAAATTGCACCATTTTTGAAATATTAAACTCATTTGATGGAGCTCTCTCTCTATTTAATTCATTTAAAAGTTTTCCATATTTATCAGCTAAACCATTGTTATCTTCAGAATCCATACCTAAAAGCTCTATCGCAGAACTATATTTTGAATCTTTTTGATGTTCAGCTACATTTAAAATACCCTTACTTATTTTTTCAAGATAACTTCTAGCCTCTTTATTACTAAGCAGTTTTCTAAACTCATCTTGAGAAAGTTCATAAATATCAATTGGAAACTCTTTTGTAACCTCGTTTTTTTTAGAGTCTATAATTTTAACTTTGACATCTTTAATTCCAGCATTATGAAATCGATGATTAACTGTATTTCCTTTAATTTTTTGAAACCCTTTACCATTGTCAAAATCTATAAAATACTCTTTAACCTTATTTTTACCACTTCTTATAATAATTACAAAATAGAGTTCATTAAAAATCTTTTGCTCACCCTCAACCATCAAATCACTAATATCAGCTAAAAGAGATGTTCTTTTTTTACCTCTACCTTTTCTAACAATACTATTTATCATATCATTATCATCTAAAGAGTTGTCAGTTTTAATTAAAGCTGTTTTTAAAAGTGAATTATAAGCTTTTCTAACATTGAAAATCTCTTCGCAAGAACCTCTCAAATTTGGATAAAGCCCTATCTCTGCAATATGAGATTGCTCTCCAAAAATCGAACTTAAATCATCTGAATTTGGAATACTTTTTAGAGGGAAATTACCATCTCTATTTAATTTATAAAGTTTATAATTATAAATATTACTCATATTTAGATAGTTGTTTTCAAGTTTTAAATTTCCAGTCATAAATATCTCTTTAGAAATTAGATTTGGAGCAGTTACATTTCTAATAACATTATTAATCAGAACCCCTTTTCCATAAAGGCTCATTCCCTCTGCATAATTATTTATCAAAAGTGAGTTAAAAATTTTGACATTTCCAAAAACTGCTCCCCCAAAATATGCACTATTATGATACATTAAAGAGTTGGTCAAATTTAACTTTGAAGTGTGAGTTGAATAGATTGCCCCACCTTTATAACTTCTATTTTTTGAGATGTTTGAGTTTGTAATTACAATATTAACTCCATCAATTGCTCCACCAAATTTATCAGCTTGGTTTTGGCAAATTGTTGAATATCTAACTTTTATATCAAAACCTTTTAATGCTCCACCACTTATTAAAGCTTGGTTGTCAATCAAATTTGAGTTAGTTAAAGTTATGGAGTTGCTTGAAATTGCTCCACCTTTTCCGCTAACATTTTTATTCAAAATTGAATTTGTAATTACAATCTGTTTAGACTCTATACCACCACCTTTTTTGCTACTCTTATTTTCAATAATATTACTGTCTCGAATAATAATATTATTTGCTTTTGCCATTCCACCACTATAATTTGCAATATTTCTACTAAAGCTTGAGTGCTTAATTTGTAAATTATCTGAAAAAATAGCTCCACCATATTTAGCACTATTATCATCAAAAGTTGAATTTTCAATATCTACTCTTGAAGTATAAATAGCTCCACCATAGTTTTGAGCCATATTTTTTGAAATATTTACATCAATAAGTTTAGCTGTTTCAGTTTTGATAGCACCACCATCATGTTTCGCACTATTATTTGAAAAAATTGAGTTTGTAGCTTTAATTTTAGTTAAGCCATAAAATGCCCCGCCAAAACTACTTTGATTAAATGATAAAGTTGAATCCTTAATAAGAGCTGTTTTTGTACTAAAAATTGCCCCACCATGTTTATAAGCAATATTGTAAGATATGTTTGAAAGCTTAACAATAGCATTTCGTGAGGTAAATAATCCGCCTCCAACCCCTCTTAAAGATTCATTTCTAGCGATAATTGATTCATTAACAATAACAGTTCCTAAACTATAAACTCCTGCACCATCATATTCAGACTTATTAAAAGCGATAGTAACTCTATCAAGATTTAATTCACCGCTATTTTTAATAAGAAGCCCACCTCCATTATTTCGGTTGTAACCATTTTGAATAGTGATTCGACAAATTGAGATTATTATCTTATGCTTAAGATTCTCAACAGTTATTACAGAAGAAAGTCCATTTCCATCAATAATGACATCACTCTGTTTTAAGCCATCTTGAGATTCTATGATAATATCAAAATCCTCATCTGAATGATATTCAAATTTACTATCTTCTGAAGCTATATATCTTCCCTTTGATAAAATAATAGTGTCATCTTCCTGATTGTTTTCAGCACTTTTTAGAGCAAGATGAAGCTCTTCAGAATTTTTAACATTAAACTCTTGTCCGTTTAAAGATATAACTATTATAATAAAAGAGGTGATTATAGCTTTCAAAATTTTCCTTATTTTTTATAGACCGTCTGGTCCTGATGGTTTGTCTGATAGATTTGGAACTTTTAAAGTTTCCAATATGTCAGGTTGCTGATTAACTGCATCGATAAATCCAAAAAATCTTTTTTCGCAAACTACACTATTTTTATCTTCATTATAATATTTGATAAAATATTGGATTCCCTGAAGATGTTTTGCATAATATAAGATTGCGATCTGTTTTCCAGTATCAACATTTGTCAAATACTCTTTTCCATAAGTATCGTAGCTATATTCGTCTCCAGTGGTTGGGTGAAAAAGCATAACAGTAGAAAATTTATTCCCAATATCATAATCCATATTATTTATAGATTTCAAATAAATTGCTCTATCTGCACTATAAACTCCACTTGTAGATTGATCGGTATTCTCATCAGATGTTTCTTCATAACTATTACTGTTATAGTCTTCACCACACTCATAAAGATCAGCATAAAATTGTGTATTTCGTCGAACAGATTCTATTGTAATATAGATACTTTCAACAGTTCCCGTAACTTTATCAGTCACCTGAATTTCAACTTCTCTTTTATCATCTTCAAGACCTCTTACAGAGAATTTAAAATTAACTCCATCTTTAGTTTGATTAAAAATTGAACTTCCATTTATAATTAAAAGAAGTTTTCCCTCTTCATTAATAATATCTTTATTAACTATCTTAAATTCAAGTTGATTTCCCAATAAGTTATAAGCGGTAATTGTAATATTTTGTTCAACACCATCTGTTACAGCTGTATATGGATATATTCTATTTCTAACACCTGACAAAGTTATTTGATCAATAACTTCAACATTTATATAGACACTATCTGTAAAACCATTTGAGTTATTAAGAGTTAATTGAAATTCATCTTTTCCCGCAGAATCTTGAGATGATACTCGAATGCTAAAATCATAGTTTTGATTTACTATTGGAGCTCCTCCAAAGAGTGGTTCAAGATTTACAACACTATTATTTGTGAATTGAAAAACTTTTAATTTATTAGTGATGTCATTCTGTTTTGGATTTGATCTAATGGTGATAAGTTTTGAATCATTTTTACCTATTTTGATATTTATCGATTTTCTATTTTCATAATCAGGTAAAGTTAAATTAAACTCGTTAATAAGAATGTCTTGAGTTTTATCTGGCACACATTGACCAGCTTCAAAATGGAAATTTGTTTTACAACTCTCATCTCCACTAGTTGTATCTAAAATGCAACTATTTGATTGAGCATCAAAATGAGTTCCCTCTCCACAGTTTTTACTAGATCCAATTGGAAGACACTTTTTAGTTTCAGAATCTAAATATGTACCATCTCCACAAATAGGATTTTTAACACATTTACTATTTTCAGAATCAAAATAAGTCCCATCTTTACAACTATTTCCATCTATAATAGTTGTATTTCCATCATTAATTGAACTATTATCCTCCTGCTCTTTTTTAACAGAATCAACTACTGGCTCTTCTTCTTTAATATCTAAAATATTTTCATTAATTTTATCAGCAACATTACAACCTGAAAGAAGTAAAAATGCAGATATAAAGGATATATTTAATATTTTTGAAATAAGTTTCACTTTAATACTCCTTATTATCCTCTTCTTCAGGATTATCATAGTATAAATCAGACATATCTTCTTCCTGCTGATTATCTATATAAAACTCTTCTTCAGACTCGACATCTTCACTCATTTTATCGCAATATTTTCCTTTAGAGGAATCGATATATGTGTATGTTGCAACTGATCCAAACACACCCCCAATAAGGGAGGTGATAAGTAAAGTTGCGATAGCTGTTAGCATCTTCTACTCCTTATCGTAACAGTGTGATTATTCACCTATTTTTTGTCCGCTAGTTGAGATAAGTTCTAAAACATATGGGTTTGTATCACTATCATGTAACTCTCTTTTACTATCTTCTAAAAATATACCTTTATATATTTTGCCATTTTGATAAGCAAAAAAGTTTTTACCTTTATAAATAGATTGGTAAGTTACTTTTGCAATAGTATTAGATGTTCCCAATTTTACAAACATTGCAAAAGGTGTTCCAGTTGAAGTTGTTGTGCTGTAAGGTTTGTAAGCAATTGCAACTTCTCCAGCTGAAGATCTTAAATATACACCACTATCTTTTGGTTTATCATCAGAATCAACTAATCCACCAACTCCAACACAATTATCATCATATTGATAAGGTTGAATATCTTGTTCAGAAGCAATTGTAGGATTATGAACTAAAACATGAACTCCCTGCATAGGAATAAAGTTTATTTTAGACATATCTGAAAAATTTGCTTGATATGTGTCTTCATTGTCAAGAGCAACTACAATTAAAGTTGTAAATTCTAAATTATCACCTTTGAAAACAGTGTTTTTACAAATATCCTCAACTCCATTTTTAGCAGTAACTTTATCGATAGATAAAAGGAAGTTTGAAGGATTATGACCTGTTTCATTAAATGCAGTTCCATTAATATCATCAATTCTATCTTTGAATATTAGATATTTTATAGTGTCATCAGATTCACCTGTATCTCCTGAATTAATATATAAAACAGTTGATTGCATATCTCCTGTTGCATCTTTCTGAAAAGCTACTAAAGGTTTAGATGGTTTTTTTACATCAACTGCAAGACTAAATTCATCTGTATATAATCTGCCATCAGTTGCTGTTATTTTTATTGAAGTTAAACTATTATTTAAATCTTTAACATCTGAATATTTAATATAGGTTGAAAATGACATAGAAGCTGAAAAAGGCTCTGAACTAATCGGCATCTTAAAATCTAAATTAGCCAATGAATCAGAAACACCAACTAAATTTGCAACAACATAAACACTACTTTTATCAGCAGTCCCTAAATTATTAATATCTTCACTCACACCTTTAATAGAAACTTTAGGTTCAATATTAAAATAGTTATGTGAAATATTTAGTTCATTATCAAATGTTCTAATATATTTTTTAGTTACTATTGGTTTCTCATAATCAGCAACTGCATCACCTGAAAGGATAGAGATCCCTTTTTCAGTTGTTACATCATAATCTGCTAAATAAACCCAGTATGCTTTTTGATTATTAGTTGAGAAAAGATTATATTTATTATACCAATTACTCATTTTTTGAACAGGTGAAAGAGTTTTCCAATAGATTACATCATTTGTAATATCCGACTCACTTCCAATTATCATTGTTGGAACATATCTTTTTTCACCACTAAAAGCTTTTGAAAGAGTAATTAATGAATTTGAAGCTAATAGATCATCTGTAATAAAAGGATTTGCAGTAATATCTAAAATAGTAGGAATAATAGTAACTTTTCCCAAACTCTTATCAATTACAGATTTTGCTAAATTATTAGCTTGAACACCTTTTATAATTGAACCTAAAGATGTAACATTTTTATCATAATTTAAAATCTCTTTTAAAGAATCTTCTGTTACATTTGATTCAAATACAGATTCTCGTAAAATAATATTAGATGAATCTGGAGATGTTAATATTATATATTCAGTCTCATTTCCATCAATTGAGCCATTTCCATCAACATCTACAATATAGTTCCATACTTGAATATTTTTATTTGTCAAATTATCAAAATATAGACTATTAAAATCTAAAGATATTTTAGAACTACTGAAATTATTATCTTTTAACACGGTAATCTTTTTTAATTCAGCTCCAATATCTGTTCCATTAAATAGATGAACTGAAACATTTCCCTCTCTATTTATAGAGTAAGAATAAACAGTTGTATATGTTGTATCCTTAATTGAAATTGCAGATTGCGAAGTTAAAAGAATATAATCACTTCCATCATTGTTTATTGAACCATTTATATCATGATCAATTGGATAAGCTTTAACTTTAGCAGTTGATGAATTAATTGCTGAAACTAAATTTGTAATAGAGTTTGTAGCAGTTGTTATATCTATTTTTATATCGTTTATCTCAAATTGTCCATGACCATCTTTAATAAATTGTGATTCTAAATTTGGTTGAAAAAGTAAAGCGTATTCACCGTAATTTGATGATGCTGTTGTTATTAGGTCACCATTAAAATTTGTTATTTTTCCAAAAGTTGCACTTGTAGAAAGTTTAAATTTATCATCAGATATAAATAATATTTGACTATTTGTTTCACCAACTGGAATAGCTCTTACATTAAAAGTTGAAGTTGTTAAATCACCAGATATTTGAGCATCTAAAATAGCCTTATTAATTCTTTTAGCTGATTCAGAAGCATTTCTATCAGAAACTTTATATAAAGGATTAATTTTAATTTTATTTACACTAAACTCATCGGTAATAGTAAAATCTGCATAACCGTTACTCACATTCCAATCAACAATTAAACCTGTTACAGCTCTTCTAATTGATGAAGTTGGTAAAGTCAAAAGATTCCAACCCTGTTGAGCAATTGTAGAATATACAGATTGAGAAGTTAAAACAATGCTTGAATCACCTAAAACAAGACCAGATTTTATATCTTGTGTATTCCAAAATGAGCTATCAGTTGAACCAATATTTAAAAATATATTTCCATTTGCAGTTGTCTCTTTAATTTTTGGTTTAGTTGAAGAGGTTTGAGCAACTATAAGAATTGAATTATCAGCAGTTTTTACAGCACTAATATTTACATCACTTAAATTATTTTCATTTAAAACAGATATAACTGTATCAATATTGCTATTTATAAAATCATACTTTTTGACGATTCCCGCTCCAGATGTAATAGTTAAATTACTCTCTTTGTTAAAAAGTGAAGAATTTAGATCAAGAGTTTTAAGATAAAAGTTTCCAGTTGATTGAAAATCATATTTAATCCAATACCCTTTTCCAGCTTGGAGTTCAGTAAAATCATTTGAAGATACTTGACCATTTTTACTATTATATAAAAGCCACTCTTTTCTAAAATTATCATAGCTATATATTTTTAATTCACTATGATCGCTAATAAAATTCTTTTTATCAATAGGAACTTGATGATTACTTGAAAGATATTCTCTAGCATCTCTATTGTAGTTTGAATAGTTAGTATCTGCACTACCAAAACTTGGATTATCATTCAAATATAGATCAACAATCTCATTAATTGGTTGTTTAGCAACACTCATATTATTAATTCGTTTCTGATCTGTTGATGCTAAAAGATCTACATCTAAAGTTATAGGCTCAATTGCAACTCCATTAACCAAATTAACTTCATAGATTCGACTCGAGTTATAATCTAAAGAGAATACAATAGAGGGAATCGCTCCATTATTTGGATAATGGAATTCAATAACTGGCTCACTAATAGTTTGAGTATTTATAAATAGTGGTGCTGCAACTGTTGAAGTTAATCCATGTAGTTGAATTCCATCACAACTAATATTTGATTCTATAATATCTACTACAAGAGGAGAAAGAGATAATGGATCCTTCAACTTCTCTGAAACCGTTATTGAAAATAACCAATATTTCCCAATCATATCGTTGTATGGAGATACTAAACTTTTCTTAGTTCTAATAATTGAACCAGCTAAATTATTCTCACAATAGAATGAGGTATATTCATTATCCACATTCTCAAACTCTACACCATAAATATTGTTGTAGAAACCTGCAACTCCGACCATCTGCCAAATACCGCTACCATTTTCATCTGTAAATAGTCTTAAGTATTTGGGGTCTAAATCTACTGTTGCAAATAGACCAGTTTTTAACAGTATAACAACTGAAAACATTTTAACTATTCGCCCTAACATTCTAACCTCCGTAAAAATCTTTCTAAACCTTTTGATATATCTAGTGCAATAATCGTCTAGTTAAGCAAATTCTTTAAGAATTGCTCCTCTTTACAAACCTCAATTCCTAAAGTTTCCGCCTTTTTTAATTTCGATCCTCCACCCTCTCCAAGAATCAAAATATCAACTTTTTTGGTAACTGAAGATGAGAACATTCCACCATAATTTTCAATTAATGATACAAATTCTTTTCTAGGTTTGCTTAAAGTTCCTGTAATTGCAACTTTTTTTCCAGAAAGTTTTAAATCACTATTTTGCACCTCATCAGAAATTGGTTGAACTATTTCAAGAAGTTTCGAAATCTTTTCTCTATTTGTCTCTATAAAACTGATAATAGAGTTAGCTCTCTCCTCTCCAAAACCATTAAGCTTAAAATAATCATCTAAACTTTTTTCTAAAAAATCTTTGCCAAACTCTTTTGCTACCAATTTAGCATTAACCTCACCAACTCCATAAATGCCTAAAGCTGTAATAAATCTCCAAAGCTCCCTATTTCCAACCGATTTTTCAATAGCATCTAAAATATTTGTAACTCTCTTTTCCTGAAAACCATCTAATCTCAACATCTCATCTTTTGAAAGTGAAAATATCTGCTTAAAATCTTTTAAAAGTCTGTTTTGAAATAGAGTATCAACAACTTGAATTCCAATACCTTTAATATCCATAGATTTTAAAAAATACTCTATTGAGTTTATTGCAACAGCTTCACAACTTATATTTTGACATTTAATGATCGCTTTATCTCGAAAAAGTTCAGATTTACAAACAGGACAATTTTTAGGAATCTCAATTTTTTCACTATCTCCACCAGATGCAGATAGGATTTTTGGAATTACATCGCCTCGTCTTACCACAGTTATATCTGATCCAATTTTAATATTTAGTCTCTCAATTTCATCAAAATTATGTAGAGTAACCCGTTTAACAATTACTCCTCCAACTTCAGTAGGTGCAATTTCAGCTACGGGAGTTAAAGCCCCAGTTCTACCAATTTGCCAAACTATATTTAAAAGTTTGCTTTCCTGTTCAATAGCTGGAAATTTAAAAGCAACCGCCCATTTTGGATATTTGACACCATAACCTAAATCGATCTGTTTATCTAAATTATCTGTTTTAATTACAACTCCATCAAGTTCAATCTGATTTTCATCTCTATTTGCTAAAGTTCTTTTATAGAATAAATCTACATCTTCAATATTATTTACAAGAATTGAATCAGTTTTCAAAAATCCTAAAGAGAATATAAACTCTATAACTTCATGATGAAATTGAAAATCTAAACTGTTTTCACCTACTCCATAAGGTAGAAAAGTTAATCCTCTTTTTGCAGTTTCTGATGAATCAAGTTGTCTAAGACTTCCTGATGCTGTATTTCTAGGGTTTGAATACTCTTTGTCAGAATTCTCATTTAACTTTTTAAAGTCATCTTTTAAAATAACAACTTCACCTCGAATCTCAATAGTTTCTAAATAATTGATCTCTAAAGGGATATGTTTAATTACTTTTGCATTATGAATTACATTCTCACCAATTTTGCCATCTCCCCTAGTTATTGCTTGAGATAATTTTCCATTTTTATAGATGAGGTTTAAACTTGCTCCGTCAAATTTTGGTTCGCAATAGAAGTTAGTTTCATCAATCTTATTTGACCACTCTTGAAAATCAGAACTATCAAACACATTATCTAAACTCCACATTTGAGTTAAATGAGGCGATTTTTCAAACTTGTCCAAAATTTTATCCCCAACTCTTTGTGTTGGAGAATCATGAGATATAAAAATTGGGTTTGCTTTTTCATAAGCTTTTAACTCTTTATATAGTTTGTCATACTCACTATCTGAAATAGTTGGTTTATCCAATGTGTAATAATTTGTAGAATGTAAATTTAACTTTTCTACTAACTCTAAATATTCATAATCACTCATTTAAAAATCCTATTTTTATCACAATTCTAACAAAATTAGAAAATGATTATGATAAAAATCATCATTTTCCTAAACAGAAATTTCCAAACATCTCATCTAACATTTCACTATAATTAAATGGTTTTGAAATTGAACTAATTCGCTCTATCGCCTCGTTAATATGAAAAGAAAAAAATTCAAGTTCTCCAGTTTTAAGAGGTTCTTTTGCTAAATTTATAGCTTCAATTGTTTTTTCCACCTCATCAATTTGTCGAATTGAAGATAAAATGGTTCCACCATCAGAAGTTCCATTGATTAAATTTAGAGTTTTTTCAAGTTGTGAAACAAGTGTTAGACTGCTCTCTTTTGTTGAAATTACTATATTTTTAAATCCATCAATACTTTTAACAACCATATTTAAATCAGATTTATTTAAAACTACTAAAATATTTTTTTGATCAATATATCGGTTTAAGATTTGAATCATCTTTTTATCATCATCTTTTAGATTTTCAGAACCATCAAAAAGAGCTAAAATAATATCAGCTTCCTCAATCGCTTCAATACTTTTTTCAATACCTATTTTTTCAATTCGATTTTCAGTTTCACGAATTCCTGCAGTATCAACTATTTTAACAAGGTGAGTTCCAATATTAATATATTCCTCAACTCTATCTCGAGTTGTTCCCTCAACTTCACTTACAATTGCACGATCATAATTTAAAAGAGAGTTTAACAGAGAACTTTTACCAACATTTGGGCGACCAACAATTGCAATTTTAAAACCCTCGAAAACTCTATTTCTTCTTCTACTTGAAGATAAAAGTTCAGATAGTTTGTTAGCTATCTCATCTAATCTCTCAATAATTGTCCCCTCAATATCTTCAGGCAGATCTTCTTCAGCATAATCAATAGTAACCTCTGAATATGCTAGAATATTTATCAAATTTTCTCTAATATCATCTACAAAAAATTTCAATTCACCATTTAACTGTTTCGAAAGTTGATAGGTTGCTTCTTCACTTTTAGCTTCTATAATTGAACTAATCGCTTCCGCTTCCGTTAAATCTATCTTTCCATTTAGAAAAGCTCTTTTAGAAAATTCACCAGCTTCAGCTAGTCGTCCGCCAAACTTTAAAATAGTTTTAAGTAAAATTTGGGAAATAATCACTCCTCCATGAGTTTGAAACTCAACAATATCTTCACCTGTAAATGAGTTAGGAGATTTAAAAAATATGATAATTCCCTTATCAACCATTCTATTTTCATTATCAAATATATTTAAAAGGTGAGCATATCTAGGTTTAAAAAAATTTGGATCTTTTTGCACCATTTTTGAAGCTATTTTTAAGGCATCTTTTCCACTAATTCGAACTATTGAAATTGAACCTGTTCCATGTGGAGTAGCAATCGCTGTAATTGTTTGATTCACTCTATTCCTTAATTTTTATTAAGAAATTCTAGCGAATATATCTTCTTTGAAACTCATTCCCGCATCTAACACGGGAATGACAAAGTAGCAAAATCTATCTGTTTATTTTTTTAAATCTTCTTTCAGCATCATTTAAATATGAGTTAAAATTCTCAATATTCCAATATCCAATAACAGGTCTCATAAATGGTTTTCCATCAGAGTTTAAAAAATATATAGTTGGAACAGCCCTTGCTCTCAATTTTTTATAAGGATAATCATCTTTTTTTCTAGTAACTTCAACAACTTCAAATTTATCATTTAATCTATTTATGATTTTATCATCGCTTAAAGTTCTCTTTTTAAACTTTTTACACCATTTACATCTTTTGCTTGTGATTAAAACCATAATTGGTTTATTTTCAACTTTTCCAATATCGACAGCTTCTTCAAAATCGACCTTTAGGTCTATATCATCATATTCACCACCATAAGAGAGAAACACTATAAATGGTAAAAGAAGTAAAAACTTAAACATTAAATATATCCTTATAACTTGTAATTGTTAAGAATTATATTCTATTTTTAATTTATATTACTAAAGAGTAGTAACTAAACTAAATATGTTTTTTCCATCAAAATATTTGTAATTGAATTTAAAACTATGTTTTTTTGAAACCTCATCAACAATATAAAGTCCAAGTCCTAAACTAGTTTTTGAGCTTATTTGGGAATGATTAAAAGGTTTAATATATTCACTGAATTTTTTTTGAAGTTTTTTACCTTTTGATATAAATTGTATAGATAAAACATCACTTACAACCTCAATTTTACCATCATCTGAATATTTTACACCATTATCAATCAAATTTTTAAAAGCTATTGAAATTAAAGGTAAATCTGAATGTAGATAGGTTTCTCCTGTAATTTGAATTAAATCTCTATTTAAAAACCCAATTTTAATAGCCTGTTCGATAATCTCTTTTGTGGAATATTTATTACAATTTAGCTCATCACTATTTGATGTTAATTGTTCAATATTTGCCATCTCATCTATTAAAGCATCTAACCGTTTAAAAACCTTATCTAAAATTTCAGTTTCTCGCCTTTTTTCCAAAAGAGCTATTGAGAGTTTTCCTTTTGTAATAGGTGTTTTTAATTCATGAATAATATTTCGTAAAAATAGTTTTCGACTTTTCTCTAAATTTGATAATTTTTTCACAGTTTTACTAAACTCTTTTGATATGCGTCCAATTTCATCATTTGAAAATATCTCAATATCTATATCAAAATCACCGTTTCCAAATTGACGAATTGAGTTTTCAAGAGTTTGTAAAGGTTTTAAACTTTTAAAGATAAGAAAATAGGAGAATGTAAAAAAGAATAAAATGACAACTCCTAAATAGGTTGGATTAAAATCAAGTTTATATATCTTTCCACTATCAACAACCTCAAAACCATATAAAAGATAGAAAATTTTTGAATCAAAAACTATAACTCTAGTTCTGCTCATCTCAATTTTACAACTCTTATCCATATCATTTTGCCAGTCTTGTTTAATAAAGATTCCATCTTTTAAAATTTTAGATTGATATTTCTCCCCAACTAAATCTTTCGCTTGAAAAATATATCTTCTCGAATCTTTTATCAAATCTATATCAAATTGCATATTTAGATATTTTTGATAAAAAATTGAGGCTATAATTGTGATTAAAATTGAAAATAGAAATAGGATATTTATCTTAAAAATAATATTATATTTATTAAACAAATTTATACCCAACCCCTCGCACCGATTTTATATAATTTTTTGAGGAATCTCCAATCTTACTTCTGATTCTACTTATTAAAACATCAACACTTCTATCAACTGAACTCCAATCCATAGATGAGGTTGATTCTAAAATTTGGTCTCGTGTAAAAAGTTTCCCCATATTTTCTAAAAATAGTTTTAATATCTCAAATTCAGCTTTTGTCAAACCTAATATTTTGCCATCTTTTAATATTTCAAATCGATCACTATTAATAGTGAAACCATCTGCAACTCTATTTTCATATCTTGCCACTCTTTTTAAAATAGCTTTAATTCTAGCAACAAGTTCAATTGGTTCATACGGTTTTGGAAGATAATCATCTGAACCTAAATCTAACCCTTTTACCTTATCTGGAACTGAACCTCGTGCTGAAGATATAATTATTGGAATGTCTGAAAATTCTCGAACAATTTTTAAAACCTCTAAACCATCAATATTTGGTAAAGAGAGATCTAAAATTAGTAGTTGAAAATCACCATCTTTTAATTTATCTATCCCTTGTTGCGGTTCTGTATAGTTTTCTATATTGAAATTAAATTGATTAAGATAAAGAGCTAAAAGTTCAGCAATATCTTCATCATCTTCTATCATTAAAATATTAATCATTATTATGGAGTTTCTTTCTGTGAAGTTTGAGTTTTGAAATATAAAATATGATTCGAAAATCTTTTACAGATTTTCGTCTCAAATTGATCTATGTTTTTAGCATAGCTAATAATATAGAAAATTATTTAGTTAATGCTTTTTGTTCAACTGCATTTTTAAGTCCTAAAACAGCTTTAGCGGAAAGGTTTTGAAAAAGTTTCTTAGTCGCTTTAACTTGAACAATCTTTTTTAACTCCATAATTTGAGATGGAGTAAGAATCTTCATCATTTTTGCAATCATTCCAGCTTTTTTCTCAACTTTATGAGCCATTAACTCTTTCTTAGTTTTAATGAAAGCTGATTTGTCAAAACCTTTAGAACCTAAAAAGTTTGAAAGATTTCCTTTAGGAATCATCATTCTTTTCATAGCACTTTTTCCACTTTTAGCATGAACTGTAATCTCTTTAAGAGATGATTTTTGTTCAGCTGTTAAATTACTAACTTTTGAAATACAAGTCATAATCCCGTGTTTTTTACCTTTATCTGCTCCGCCCATCGCATTTAATGAACCTGTTAAAACTGCTACAGCTGTTAAACCAACTAAAATTTTTTTCATCTTTGTTCCTTTGATTTTTGATAACAGAATATTAGACATTTATCATAAATAGAGAATAAATAGATTATTAACAATCAGTTAATATTACTGTCCAGATATTACAACTTCACCTTTGTTTGCAACTCTTGACCAATCTTTATTTTGGAACTCAACAATACCTTTTAAGATATTAACTTTTCCCGCACCATTTTTATAATCTAAAAGACAACCTGAATTTCTAAAAATTTCAATTTTTGTGTCATCTATTAATTTAATTTTTGCAGTTGAGTTATAACTTGAAATAACTTTGTCTTTTAATCCAATTTGATAACCTTTAGTTGCCACAAAAGTTTGAGAACCATTTATTAGAAAAACCGTTCCTGTTACAGATATTATTTCACCTATTATCTCTGTATCAGCCTCAAACATCTCTTCGACTATTTCAAGAGATTCTCCCTCATTTAAAACAAAAGTTTTTCCTTTAGCTGAAACGGTAATTGTCCCTTTTACACAAGAAACATTCTCACCATCTTTTGTAACAGAACCCTCAAAAACAGTTCCTCTAACTCCAATTGTCGCAGTCTTAGTTTTAAGTGCAAATCCTTTTGGGGAAAGTTTTCCAATCTCTCCAGTTACAGCACTAAAAAAACCATGTCTTGCTTTAAAACTTGCTTTAGAGTTTTTTGTTTTATCAAAGAAGTAATTTTCAATCTCAAAAATCGAATTTTTTCCTACGGTAATCAGTGTCTTATCATCAAATCTTAATTTTGCTTTTGACTTATCTCCAGTAATAATTATATCTTTCGACATAAGTCTATATCCTTTTGAAGCATCTACCGTTTCAAAATTACGAACTACAAAAACATCATTCCGCATACTTTTTATAGAACCAATTGTATTATCAGCAAAAGCTGTACCGCTTAAAAACATTATAAAAACTAGCAAATATTGACCTATTTTAAACATAAATAGTCCTCCTAAATTGATTGTAATTATAACCTATGAAAAAATCTGATTTAAACATAGACTCGACATTTTTTTCTTTGTAATTTTTGAATCCACTCTCTCTGTTCAAAAAGTAAAACTAAATGAGGATTGAAAGTTAAATCTAATTTATCTAAATTTCTCAAATTGACTATTTCCATCGGAAGTTCTGTTAGCTGATTATTGTTTAATTTCAATTGAGTCAATCTTTTAAGATTTGCAATCTCTTTTGGAATCTCAACTAACTCATTATTCCATAATTTAATTTGAGTTAAGTTTTCCATATCTGTGATCTCTTTTGGAATTTTTGTCAATTTATTATTCCAAAGTTTTAATTGAGTTAAATATGATAGATTTGAAAGCTCTTTTGGAATCTCTACTAATTGATTATTATAAAGATAAAGATCTTTTAAATTTTTCAGATTACCTATCTCTTTTGGAACTGTTTCAAGTTCATTACTCCAAAGTTTCAATTGAGTCAAATTTATAAGATTACCTATCTCTTTTGGAATTTCAGTTAATTGATTACTATAAAGATGAAGTTCCGTTAGGTTGATTAAATCACCTATTTCAGCAGGAATCTTTTTTAGAGAGTTATGATTTAAACTAAGTTGAGTCAAATTTCTAATTTTAGATATCTCTTTTGGGAGATTTTCAAGTTTATTATTCCACAAAGTTAATTTATCTAAATTAACAAGATTACCTATCTCTTTTGGGAGTATCTGAATAAAATTATTGTTTAAACTAAGTTGAGTTAAATTAACAAGATTACCTATCTCTTTTGGTATAGATTCAAGTTGATTATTCCATAAATTCAATTGAGTTAAATTTACCAATTTTCCAACCTCATCAGGAAAACTTTTTAGCTCATTATTGTTAAGATATAAAATGATTAAATTTGTTAAATTACCAATCTCTTGTGGAACTTCCTCTAAACGATTATTATTTAGATAGAAAACAATTAATTTTTTCAAATTGCCTATCTCTTTTGGCAATCTTCTAATCTGATTATTGTTTAAACTAAGTTTGTTTAAATTTGTAAGATTACAGATTTCAATCGGTAAATCTTTCAATTTATTGTTATTCAAACTAAATTTTGTAAGAAGAGTTAAATCACCTATCTCTTTTGGTAGATGAGTTAATTGATTATTATAAAGATAGATCTCTTTTAAATTTTTCAATTTTCCAATCTCTTTTGGAATATCTTTTAATCTATTATTCCATAATTTCAAACGGTTTAGATTAATAAGGTTACCTATCTCTCTTGGAATCTCTTCAAGCTCATTTTCCAAAATATTTAATTGAGTTAAATTTCTAAGATTACCTATCTCTTTTGGTAAAGTTCTTAACAGATTTTGACTCAATTTTAATTTTGTTAAATTTGATAGATTGCCAATCTCTTTTGGAATTTCTATAAGTTGATTTTGACTCAATTTTAAAGATGTCAAATTTATAAGACTTCCAATCTCTTTTGGGAGTTCTCTTAATTTATTACTCCATAAGTTCAATTTAACTAGGTTAGTAAGATCGCCAATCTCTTTTGGAAGATCCTCAAGTCTATTATTCCACAAATTCAAAGATGTTAATTTAGTTAATTTACAAACCTCTTTTGGAAGATATGTTAATTTCTGATTATTCAAATTCAATGAGGTCAAATTTAGTAAATGTTCTCTATTTCTAGGTATTTTACTTTTTGCAATGTTGTGTTTATTTGCCCATTCCCATAAAATTTCAATCCAGCTAAAATCCTCCTCATTTTGAATTAAAGTCTGTTTTGCGATACGAATCAATTTATGAGCTTTTAAAACAGCTAATCGTCCTCTATCTTTACTAACTACTAGACTTTTTTTATCCATTTTAAACCTTTTAAAATTAAGTTTCATCTTTCCGTTTCAGAAATAGAGAGATATAAACTATCTGTAATTTTAGCAAATCATCATGTAATCCTCTTAATCAATATTGTAGGATTGAACACAACTATAAATATCTATATTTACAGAAAAAAACTTTTTTGATTATTTTTAATAAGCTATGATAATATGATCTTGAAATCTCACAACCATATTTTGATAAAATACATTTAGAAATTTACCTAATTAGTTAGATTGAGGATTGTATATGAAATTAATTCCGATTATCCAAAAGATAAACAGAATCAAAAAAGATATTAGTGAAAACCAAACATTAATATCCACAATATTACCAGTTTTTAAATATTTAAATTGGGATATTTTTAATGAAAATAGAGTTATCTTTGAAGATGTTACATCAACAAAAAAGCGAGTTGATTTAACTTTTGTTTTTGCAGATGATTCTAAATTTATTATAGAAGCTAAACGATTATCTCACAAACTGTCGATTAAGGATTTTGAACAATTAACTGTCTATTTAAATAGTGATGATTCTGTTGATTTTGGAATTTTAACAAATGGTATAGATTATTGGATTGCCGATAACAAGGGTCGAGGTTTAGATGGAAAAAAGATTTATGGCTTTAATATATTTGATATTACAGAATGCGATATAAATATATTAAAACTATTTTTCTCTTTTATTCCATCATATAAACTTGAAGATCTAAATAGATATATCAATTATATTAAAACTGGAGTTGATTTTGGAGATAAAACTTGTATGAAAGTTTTAGAACTAAAAAATTTTGAAGTTGATAAGCAGATAGAACCAAAAATTTCAATTGAACGAACAATCAAACCAAAAACAGTAAAAGAGATTCAAATTGAAACAAATATTGCAAAACCTAAATTTGATAAATTAGATGTTTTAGAAAAAGAGGAAAATCTTTTTAGTGAAGTTGTAATTGAAAAAGAGGTTAAGAAAAATGAACCTGAAGTTCAAGAAGAACCTGTTATAGAGACAAAAAAATTTTCCACTATTGAGTCTGATAAAAAAAATGATATTGATTATTCTGAAGTTGAAGTTGTAAAAGCTGATAGTAATAATGTTGAATTTTTTGATTTAATCGAAAAAAATAAGGCAAAAATATATATTGGTGGAGAATATCATATTATAAAAGATGATAATTTTTCATTATTATTTGTTAAAATGATTAAATATACATTTTCAAAAATTGAATCATATCCAAAACTTTTTAATAAAGTGATAAATGAGTTTAGTTTTATCGTAAAAAAAGTTGAAAGAAATAGTCAATCAGCAAAATATGAGTTGATTTCAGAGGGTTATTATTTTAATATAAATATTAATAATTATGCAAAATTACAACATATTGAAGCTATTTTAAAATTTATAGATAAAAATTATGAATAAAGAGAAAAAATGAATTTAGATAGAACAATATGTTTGTGCAACGATATTACAGCTGATGAGGTTGTAAAATTTCTAAAAAATAGTGATATTAATTCCATAGAATCTTTAATTGACAAGATGGAAATTGGAAATAAGTGTGAATCTTGTGTTGAAAGCGGTTATAAAGATGATGGTTTTTCATTGACTAAGATCTTAAATCTGGTAAAAAGAGGAGGTTTCTAAAATTGTTTAATATAGTTTTATTATCTCCTGAAATTCCTTGGAATACAGGAAGTATCGGTAGAGTTTGTGTAAATACGGGAGCTAAACTCCATCTAATTAAACCTTTGGGTTTTTCAGTTGATAGCAAAGATCTTAAAAGAGCTGGTTTAGATTATTGGCAAAAATTAAATCCTACAATTTGGGAAAATTTTAATGAGTTTTTAGAGAAAAACAGTCAGTTTCAAGATAGATTTTTTTTCGCAACTACAAAGACTGATAATTTATATTTTGATCAAAATTTTAAAAAAGGTGATTTTATATTTTTTGGTAGTGAAACAAAGGGAATTTCAAAAGATATTCTTGCAAATTTTAGAGAGAAAAATATTACAATTCCTATGACTGCTGATGGAAGAAGTTTAAATTTAGCAATTAGTGTTTCAATTATTTTATACAAAGGTGTTGAGCAGAATTTTTCAGAGTTTAAATAGAATGTTTGTATCTTCGTGCTTAACACGAAGATACAAACTATTTTTTTAATTCGCCTCTTACACAACGAACATGATCAAGATTATCTTTCACACTTTTTAAATCTTTACCAGTATTAAAATTAACTGTCATATAAAAATTTTCATCATATTTTGTAGATGTCCAATAACTATAATTTGTATTTTTTGATAAAGGTTTCTTAATTAATGAAAAATTGATTTTCTCTTTTACCAATAAAGTTTGTAGCTCTTTTAAAGTTGGAACTCGCCAATCATTAAAACCTGAATATTCAATAATATTTAAACTATCTACATAATCATTTGTTTCCATTTGAGACATAATTATATTTTTACGATCATTAGATTTAAACTCCCAAATTAAATTAGTTGATAGATCTTCCCAAGCTGTAATATCGCTATTATTTTTAATTACATCTTCTACAATGGAGCTAATTTTTGTTTTAGTCTCTTTTACAATTAAAGATGAATTTTGTTCCTCTTCAATATTATTTAAATCAGGCATACTAATTGCTATACCATCTTCCTGTAAAGCTTTTAGAATCTTATTATTTTCTAAAGTTACCTGAAGAATTTGCTGTAAAATATCACTGTTAGGCATCACATATCCTATATATAGTTATTATCATTAATTTTGTTGTTGTTGCTCCTCTTTCTGTTTTTGAACTAAAGCATCTTTTTCACTATTTAATAACCAGATAAAAACTTCAGCTACCGCTTTATATAGTTGAGGAGGAATATTTTCACCTACATTTATATCTAAAAGAGAGTTTGCCAAAGCTTCGTTTTTAAAGAATGGAACATCAAACTGTTTAGCTTTTTCAATTATTCTATCAGCAATTATTCCTTTTCCACTTGCAACAATTTGAGGAGAACTACCAGAACCTTGACTATATTTTAAAGCTGCTGCTTTCCGTTTTAGAAAATCATTTTTGTTATACATATATAACCTCCAATAGATGTTAAATCTGAACTATTTAGTAAATTGACCTACGGAACAAGAAACAAAACTTTTAGCTTTTAATCCAGTTTGTTGAATAATTCCTATATTTTCATCAGCTAACGGATAACCTAAATTTATCATCTCTTTTCTGAAAACTTTTTCAGAATCTGAATCTTGAATTTCTAAAGTTACAACTCGAGGCATCTTCTCTAAATCGATCTCTATTTCTCCAAAAGTTTTAGATAATCTATTTTTTACGGTTGTTGCACAACTATTGCATTTAATATTCAAAGCTTGAAAACTCTTTTTCATCTCTATTCCTTAATCTATTTTTTTATTATTTTTGGATATTTGTAATTGAATAGAATCTCTAACTACTATATTATTTGGTATTTCAATCTCAAATAATGCTTTTACACTATTTGTCTTTATTAAAAAAGATTTTTTAGAATTTTTACTTAACATTGCTATATTTAAAAGTTTTATCACATCTTCTAAGCTCTCATTTTTTCTTCTATTTTCATAAACTACCTTTTTGCAAAATGTATATTTTTATATTTTGTATTGTATTTTTTGTAGATGGAAAGATATCCACCTACAATTTTGTAAAACTAAGCCTGTTTAGAAGTTTCTGGTTTTTGAGGTGTAGTTTTTTCCTCTGTTTTAGGAGTTGTTGTTGTTACAACTTCTGTTTTTTCTGTATCATCTTTCACAGCATTTTTAAAATTTTTAATACCGCTTCCAATTCCTTTCATTAATTCAGGGATCTTCTTTCCACCGAAAATCAGAACAACAATTGCTAAGATTGCAACTAATTCAAAACCACCTGGCATTCCCATTATTTAGCTCCTAATTTAGAATTTTGTATATTTGAAAGTTTTTGATTCCACTCTTTTTGATTCCACGGTTCAAGTTTATCAATTTTTTCCATAAGATAATCAAAATCTTCAGGAAGCAAAGCTTGATCACCATCAGATAATGCACAACTTGGACAAGGATGAACTTCAACAATTGCACCATCTGCACCAACAGCCATTCCTGCATAAGTTAAAGAATTAACAAATTCTCTTTTTCCAGCAGCATGAGATGGATCAACAATTACAGGAAGATGAGTTAATTTTTGAATATATGGAACAAGATTCACATCAAGAGTATTTCTCATCGCTGTTTCATAAGTTCGAGTTCCTCTTAAACAGATAATTACATCGTTCAAACCTCCACTCATAATATATTCAGCAGACATCAAATGCTCTTTAACAGTTGAAGCAATACCATTTTTCAAAATCACAGGTTTCCCCAGTTTTCCGATCTCTTTTAAAAGAGCGAAGTTTTGCATATTTCTAGCACCAATTTGAATAACATCAGTATATTGATAAACTAAATCTATATCTTTTTCACTCATAAGTTCAGTAACAATTGGAAGACCCGTCTCTTTTCTAGCTTCCGCTAACATTTTAAGACCTTCTTCACCTTTACCTTGAAAAGAGTATGGGCTTGTTCTAGGTTTGAAAGCACCGCCTCTTAACATAGTTGCACCAGCTTTTTTAACAGCATTTGCGATTAAGATGAGGTTATCATAAGTATCAACTGAACAAGGTCCTGCAATAATTGATTTATGTCCGCCACCAACTTTTACACCATTAATATCAATAATAGAATCTTCGGGGTGGAAATCTCGACTTGCTTTTTTATAAGGAACTGAAACCTCTAAGACTTTATCAACTCCTGCTAGTGCTTGAAGAGGTTTTCCAGAAAGATTCTGTTTGTCTCCAATTATGCCAATTACAGTTTGATATTCACCTTTAGAGATGCTGACTTCATGTCCCCAATCTTTAATCTTTTCTGCTGTGCTATCAATATTTTCTTGGGTTGCCCCATTTTTCATCACTAAAATCATATTTTTTTATACCCTCTTTTCTAAAAGAATAGTAATCCACTCACCCTTTTTTATCTTTTTAATTAATTTAAAATCTTCAAAATAGCTTTCAACTAAAGTTTCTCGTCCCTCTAATATTCCAGAAAGGATAAGTTTGCCACCGTTTTCTACTCTCTTTTTTATATGAGAAGATATGGCAATGATTACATCAGGAATTATATTTGCGATAACTAATGAATAACTTTTATCTGTTCCGTTTGCAGAACCTATCCAACTATCTCTAAATATCAAACTATTTTTATTAAAATTATCTGTTGCACTTTCGATTGAAACGGAATCAATATCGCAAATATCGACGGTTGCACCAATTTTTGCAGAGATTAATGAGAGTATTCCGCTACCCGTCCCAACATCTAAAACTATATCTTTTGCTTTAACAGTATCTTTTAAAATCTCAATTACTGAAGATGTAGTTTCATGATGTCCTGATCCAAAAGCTAAAGCTGGATCTAGCACAATATTTTTAGCTCCATCTTTTGATGGATACCAACTTGGGTGAATATAAAAAGGATCGATTAAAATCGGTTTAATACTCCGTTTAAAATTTTCTACCCAATCTTGATTCTCTCTTTTACTCTCTGAAATATCTAAATTTATATCTATTTTTAGAACTTTTTCTAGTTCATCTTTAAAGTGATGAACAGCCCAAATAATCTCTTTAAAAGGTTCTTCACCTCTTAAAATAAGAGAATTATCTAGCTCTTCAAGTCCAAATTGATAAACATCAAGAAGAAAATCTAAAAATAGATCGTAATTGGAAGATGGACTGATTACTAATTCATAGTAATATCTATCCATCAGTACCCATAACGGCAGATAGTTTCTCTTTCAAAACTTGAGGTGTAAAAGGTTTAACAATGTAATTATTTACACCCGCTTTAAGTGCTGTAATAACTTCAGTTTTTCCACCCTCTGTTGTAACCATAATAATAGGTAAATCATTAAATGAACCAGAACCTCTAACTTTTTTTACAAGTTCAAGACCATTCATTTCTGGCATATTCCAGTCAGTAATTAACATACCTAAATCTCTATTTTCTTCCATAATAGCCCAAGCTTCTATACCGTGTTCAGCTTCAAGAATATCTTTATAATTTAATCTACCAAGAGTATTCTTAATAATTCTTCTCATAGTAGAACTATCATCAACAACTAAAATTTTCAATAAAATTCCTCCAAAATATTTAATATTCTCTAACAAAAGAGAATTTATCTATAAAATAATTGAGTGATTATATCACAAAACTATGACTTCAACTCTCTCACCAATTTTCTTATCTCCACTACTTTCTGATGAAAATAATAGATTAGCGGATTCAAGCATATTAGTTAAAATAGCACTTGTTCCAACTTTTTTACCTTTAAAATTTAGAGTGATTTCACCATCTAAGAAATCTAAATTACAGGTTGTAAATTCAGTTTTTTTAGATCTTTTATAGAAGTTTTCGTTTAATTTTGCTTTAACTATTTTAGGCTCAAAATTTAAACCTAATCTATCTCTAATTAAAGGTAAAACATATAATATAAATGTAACTGTTGAAGAAAAAGCAAACCCAGGTAAAGCTACTAAAATTTGATTTTTTATATTTTGAGCAACTAAGATATGCTGACCGGGTTTAATTTTAACTCCATGAAAAATAGTTTTAAATCCAAGTTTATTTACAACCTCATCAACAAAATCATAATCACCGACACTTACTCCACCAGTCGTTACAACTATTTCAGCTTCTGAATGTATCGCATTTTGAAGAGCTTCTGTAATAGATTTTTTGTCATCTTTAACAGTTCCCATCTGAATAGGAGTTGCTCCATTTTCAAGAGTTAGTGCTTCAATAGTATAATTGTTTGAACTTCGAATTTGTGATGAGGTTTTTCTCTCTTCTCCAACTTCAAGAATTTCACTTCCTGTTGAAAGAATAGCTATTTTTGGTTTTCTGATAACTTTTGGTGATGAGATATTTAAAGAGGCTAAAACACCTATTTCTGCATAACCAATTTTAATACCTTTTTTTAAGATAATATCTCCATTATGATATATCTCTCCAATAGGTCTAACTCCATTTCCAACTGAAACTTTTGTATCAAAAAACAGTTCCCCATCTTTTGTTGAAACATTCTCAATTTGAATTAAAGTATCTGAACCTTTAGGCATTACTGAACCTGTAAAAGTTTTAATTGCAAAACCATTTTTTAATTCAAAATCACCTAATTCGCCACCAGCTGGATTATCAATCTCTACAATTTTAATTTTATCAAATTGTTGATCTTGAACTTTAATCGCATACCCATCAAGTGAAGCAGTTGGATATTCAGGTGAATTTTCCTCTGCCACTATATTTTCAGCTAAGACTCTTCCTAAAGATTGTTGAAGAGGCACTTTTTCAAACCCTCCAACACCCTTACTTAACATTTTTAATTTTAATACAGATTCACTGTATGATATAAAATCTCTTTTTTTCATCTGTTTAAGTCTTAAATTTCTGAAGTTTATTATCAAGTTCTTCAGTCGTACTATGAAGATCTAATAAAGAATCTTTAATATTTGTAATATCGTACATGTTTTGTTGAGCTAATGAATTAACTTTTAAAATACCATCAGTTAATTCTGTAATAGTTGATGCTGATCTTCTGCTATCTTCCATATTATTTGTTGAAACATTCAATGTATCATTCATAAGAGAGATACTTTTTTGAGTTGTTCTTTCAACTTTAGTTGAGATAGATTCAAGTTTGTTGATAAAACTTTTTTTCTGATTCATCTCTTTACTAATCATCTCAACACTATCGACAACACTACTAATTGTTGCATTAACTCTAATTAGAAAAGATTGTGTTTGTTCAGCTAAAGCTCGAACCTCATCAGCAACCACGGCAAAACCTTGACCTCTTTCACCAGCTCGTGCTGCTTCAATTGCTGCATTTAAAGCTAAAAGATTAGTTTGTTCAGCAATATCATCAATATTAGATATTACATTTTTCACATTATTAGCTTCTTTACTAGTTTTAACTAAATGTTCAGCAAGTTTTAGATCTTTTTCAGATGCACTTCTAATATCATTAACTAATTCATTAATATATTTTTGAGTTAAAACTAATTCATCATAAGATTCGCCAATTCTGTCTCTTGTCGATTCAGATTCTGTTAAAGACATTACAACACTAGTTTTAACATGACCAACTTTATTAGATATTTCTAACATTGTTTTTGTAATTAAGTTAATTGCTTTTTCAATGTGTTGGATATTTTTATCCAGTTTGACTGATTCACTTAGATTTTGACTACTTGTTTTTTTAGCATCAACAATTGTATTTTCAACAAGTGTAATAAACTTATTTAAACTAACTTGAGCTTGACCTAACTCATCTTCACTTGTAATTTTTAATCTAGTTTTTAAGTTTTCAAACTCTTGAGAAGCATTTTTGAACTCATTTACAGCTCCCATAATTTGTCTTAATATAATTATAGAGATAATAAGAGATAAAATCAGAATTCCAAAAAATATAACTACTAATAAACCATAAGCTGTTTTTACTCTAAAACTTTTATTTTGTGTGTAGTCGAGAATATTATTTGCAATAAAATCATCAACATCTTTTAGCATATTGATTTTTTTTGTAATTACAGCAAACCAGTAGTTTGTATCAACTCCCATTCCACCAAATCTTGTAAAGTTTAGAACTTTATTTTTAATTTTTACAAAATCTTTATTTGATCGAGATAATATAATTGTCTTATGAAACTTATTTTTAATATTTACATCAGCTAAACTTAAAAATATCTCTAACTTATTTTTAAATCGACTATCAATAAATAGAATTCTCTTTTTAATATTATAACTCATCTTATTAGATTGTAAAACATGTTTGAAAATTAATTGTTCTTGAGAAATTGATTCTTTCATATCTGCAATTGTGATATATGTTTCAACCAACTCTATATTGACTCTTCTATCTTTTAGCAGAATAAATCTCAATTTATTCATTAGATTCAAAATTTCAGAGTTTAATTTTGAGTAGAACTCTCTATTTTTATTTAAAGTAATATGCAAAGATAAAGCTAAATTACGATGTTTTGAAATATCATCTAATCTAATTTTAACTTCTTTTAGCTTTTGTAAGAAATTTTTATTCAATCTGCTTTTACTAGTTTTAGAAATATTTGCAATAGCTTGATCAACTTTTACAAATGAGTTATCTAAAGCTAATTTATAAATTTCTGCACCTTTACTTACAATAAAGTCACTAGAAATATATCTCTCTTTCTGAATTTGGCTAAGTGTTATTCCCAATATTTTCAGAAGTTTAATTGAGTTTTGATTACCTCTTATTTTCTTAGAGATCATATTTTCAATATTTGAGATATTTGTAACATATTTTTGAGAAATTTTTTCCCAATATGTATAAGGAATAGCGAAACCACCAACATTATTATTTCTAAGAATTAGGTCTCTCATTCTTTGAACCTCATCGACAGTCTCTTTTCTTAGAACAACATCATTTTTAAACTTAATAGAGTGACTCGCCAAAATACTAAAACTTTTCATGAAACTTGCTTGTTCAATAATTAGTTTTGCAAAATTATCTTTTTCAGCAACTGAAAAATTGTCATTTGAAAAAATTGCCGTTCCAACAGCTCTCTCAATTCCAGCTCTCTCTTTTGCATAGAGGAAATTTGTATATGTAGATAAAAGTTTAATAATCTCTGCATCTGTTGCTATATAAGAGATTGTTGCAATTGTGTCTAAAAACCAGCCATTCATTCCTGTATAATATGAGATCGCTTTAGCTTTAGTAATTTTTAAATTAGTTATATCTTGTCTATAAATATGTATCTTTTTCAACTCTATTATCGCATTCTTAAGAACTCTAGTTAATTTCTTAGGATAGTGCTTTAAATTTATACTTTTTAAAAATTTGGTTAAATCTTTTACTTTTTCGTCGGTGATCTCTCTCTGCTTTACAATCTTATTCTTAAATTTACCACCTTTGCTTCCAATAAAACCAGCAGTCATACCTCTCTCTTTCTGAAATTCATGAACTGTTGAACTAATTTTTGTCCCTAGAAGAACAGCCTCATTAAGTAGAATCATCTCATCTACAACACCTTTTTTTTCAAAACTTGTCATAGTTAATAAAACTAAAAGCCCCATAGTAGGTAGAGCGAATATAATAAGGAGTTTCCACTTTATACTCAATTTTTGCATAAAACCCTTTCAATTGTAATTTGTTCTCAATTATATCAAAGATTCGAAAATTCTATTTTTAAATCAGATAAATTTGGTTAAATTTTTTCTTTTATATATTTCTCATATTCAATAGAATACAATTCCCACATCAAATCCTATTTTGAGATAATTAAAATCTTAAAATCTGAAAATTAAAAAGAAAGTATTATTATATGTTAGTAACCAAAAAAGCCCCTGAATTTTCAGCAACTGCTGTTATGCCAAACAACGAAATAAATGAAAATTTTTCTCTATATGAAAACTTTGGAGAAAATGGAACTGTTCTATTTTTCTACCCTTTAGATTTCACTTTTGTATGTCCAACAGAAATTATCGCTTTTAATCATAGATTAGAAGAATTTAAAAACCGAGGTATAAATGTTATTGGTGTTTCAATCGATTCACATTTTTCTCATTTAGCTTGGAAAAATACTGATGTAAATAATGGTGGAATTGGTCAAATTCAATATCCATTAGTTGCTGACTTAACAAAATCTATTTCTAGAGATTTTGATGTTCTAATTGAAGATGCTGGAGTTGCTTTAAGAGGATCTTTCTTAATTGATAAAGATGGAACAGTTAGACATTCTGTAATTAATGATCTTCCTTTAGGTAGAAATATTAATGAAATGATCAGAATGATTGACACAATGTTATTCACAAATGAACATGGTGAAGTTTGTGCTGCTGGTTGGGAAAAAGGTGATGATGGTATGACTGCTACAACTGAAGGTGTTGCTGATTATCTTACAAAACATGAAGATAGTCTGTAATTAGATTTTTCATCTTATATTGAAAGATTTTTTAACTCTTAAATAAATTTAAATTATCGGGTTTAACCCGATAATTTTTCTTATTAAGATAGAGTCTTAAGTATTTATCTAAATAGTTGCACTAAATAATAATATTATAGAAGTGATTCTAGTGTTTAAGTTAAAAATACTGTTTTATGCTAAAATATAGCAAAAAATGATTAAAAAAATAAAAATTTCTAAACAAATTTTAACAAAATTTTTCTATCCAAATATGCTAAACCAAAAGAAAGAGCAGGAAATATTTAACAAGGCATTTCAAATAAGATTAATTAAAAATTATATTTCAGAGATTATTTTTGCAAATATAAATAGATATAAAGATTTTTCAAAAAATGATTTGATAAAAGAGTTAGCCT
>Ga0256826_1000201_pt1 | contig 33686 bp, 34 predicted proteins | sample CV79metaG_FD_185975 | JGI IMG/M metagenome (GOLD analysis project Ga0256826, IMG submission 185975) | Hydrothermal vent microbial communities from East Pacific Rise, Pacific Ocean - CV79 | ecosystem: Environmental > Aquatic > Marine > Hydrothermal vents | place: Pacific Ocean: East Pacific Rise...
AATACTATCGTCGCTTCGTTCTTCACCTGGTGCAGCATCTGCAGCACGTCCAAGAATTCTCTCTTTAGCAACTTGCTCAGAGACTCTAACTTCAATAGTAGAAACAAGTTCAATGTCATCTTCTGTTGTTAAAAGTTCATCAAGTGCTGTCATTTGCTCAACTGAACGTGGGTAACCATCAATTAAGATATTATCTACAGGTGCTTGTTTGATTGCTGAAACAATAGTATCAATAATAATATTTAAAGGAACCAATGCCCCTTTAGAGATAAAGTCATTAATGGTTTGACCAAGTTCACTTCCACTTGCTACCTCTTCACGAAGCATATCACCTGTTGAGTAGTGAACAATATTTTCATTTTTTTCAGCAATAATACTTGCATCTGTTGTTTTACCAGAACCTGGAGCTCCGATGATTAGAAAGAGTTTTTTCATGTTTTTTCCTTTGTGATTTTTATGTTTACATCCGTAGGGGGGGCGATTGCCATCGCACCAAATATACGGTTTAAATCTGATTTTAACGGTGTAGTCGGGGACTACACCCTACATATACCGAAATGTTATTCAGCAGCTGGTTTACGTACTCTAAGACTAAGCTCATTAAGTTGCTCTGGTTCAACAGGGCTTGGAGCTTGAGTTAAAATACATTGTGCTTTTTGTGTTTTAGGGAAGGCAATAACTTCTCTAATACTTGAAGCACCGGTCATAAGCATAATAAGTCTATCAAGACCTAAAGCAAAACCACCATGAGGTGGTGCTCCAAATTTAAAGGCATCAAGTAAGAAACCAAATTTCTCTTCTGCCTCTTCATCTGAAATACCCATGAGTTTGAAAATCTCTTTTTGTAAATCTTCTTTATGAATACGAATTGATCCACCACCAAGCTCTGTACCATTAAGTACAATATCATAAGCAATAGATTTTAACTCTTCAATATCATCATAAACAATCTTACCATTTTCATCAGTTTCAGGCATAGTAAAGGCGTGGTGCATTGCTTTTACATGACCATCTTCCTCTTCAAACATTGGAAAGTCCATTACCCATAAGAACTCAAAGGTATCTTTTGGAATTATTTCCATAATCTCTGCAAGGTAGATTCTAAATCTTCCCATGTAGTCCCATACAAGTTTTTTGTTACCAGCACCAAAGAATACAGCATCGCCAACTTCAAGTTCACATCTGTCAATAATTGCTTGAATGTCATCTTCCGTGAAGAATTTAGTAAGAGGACCTTTCAGACCATCTTCTTTCATTTGGAAGTAACCTAGCCCTGATGCACCAAACTTACGAACGTAATCTTCAAAACCTTTCATTTGACGTTTTGAGAAAATCTCGTCACCTTTTGGAACTTTAAGTGCTTTGATTCTATTCTTTTTAGGGTCTTTAGCAATATTAGAGAAAATTTCGTTGTCACAACGCTCAAAAATGTCAAGAACATCTACCATTTTAAGGTCATAACGCATATCTGGTTTGTCTGAACCGTAGTTTTCCATTGCATCCATATATGACATTCTAGTAAACTTAGTTGGAATCTCAAAACCACACTTATCAAAAATGTTATGAATAAGTTTTTCAGCTACACCAATAACATCTTCTTGGTTACAAAAAGACATCTCAACATCTATTTGAGTAAATTCAGGCTGTCTATCTGCACGTAAATCTTCATCTCTAAAACATTTAGCAATTTGGAAGTAACGGTCAAAACCACCTACCATTAAGAGTTGTTTAAAAAGTTGTGGCGATTGTGGAAGTGCATAAAATTCACCACCATGAACACGAGAAGGAACAAGGTAATCTCTAGCACCTTCTGGAGTAGATTTTGTAATGATTGGTGTCTCTACTTCTAAAAACTCTAATTCATCAAGTGTATTTCTTGCAGCAATAGTTGCTTTTGAACGAAGTTTGAAAATGTCATAAGACTTCTGTGTTCTAAGCTCTAAGTAACGGTACTTAAGACGAATTTCTTCATTTACTTTGTCATCACCAAGGTCAAAAGGCATTGGTTTAGAAGTGTTTTCAATAATTAGGTTATCTGCAACAATTTCGATTTTACCAGTTTTAAGTTTTGGGTTCTCAAGACCTTCACCTCTAGCACGAACTTTTCCAGTTACAATCAAAACATATTGGTCACGTACACCTTCTGCTAGTTTGTGTGCAGCAGCATTGTCAGCAGGGTCACAAACAATTTGTACAACTTGATCTTTGTCTCTAAGGTCAATAAAGATTAACCCACCATGGTCACGGCGAGATGCTACCCAACCAGATACGGTTACAGTCTCTCCAATAAGTGTTTCGTTTACATCAGCACAATAGTGTGTTCTCACAGTTTTTCCTCTATTTTATATAGCATAAAAGTATATAGTTTAAAATTTTCGCGATTATAGCTAAATGTTGCATAGAGATAGAAATTTTTATTTAACTCTATTATTTTTAATTTTTTTTCATCAAAAATAATATTTTGCAACGTTTTTGTAATGTTCTATTGTTATAATTTATTTATGAGATCATAATATGAGTGATTTCAAAAATTAATTTAAGGAAAATATTATGAAAACTTTAAGACTTTTAATGGTTTCGTTATTAGTTATCTCTTTTATGGGTTGTGGAGATGATGATAAAGATAAAAAAGATGATGTAGTAACTTTTGAAATGGATAAGGTAACTTATCAAGTTCCAGAAGGAGTAATATTAGTTGATGCAAAAATTGAAGGTGCAAAAGCACAAATGATGTCTTCAGGTGAAAATGAAGAGTTGTCTGCATTTATTATTCAAAATTCAGCAGTTGCACCAAAAATAGCTAATGCACCAGCATATAAAACAATACAAAAAGGTATAGAGAGTATATATACTCAGTTAAGAAGTTTAAGTGATATAGATAATGTTTCACTTTTATCTTCTCAAAATTTTCAGACACCATATGCATTTAGTATTGCTAGTTATGCTTTAACTACTAATGCAGAGTTGGAGCCATTAACTTTAGCTGGAAAAATTTTAAATGTTATCGCTGGGGGTAAAGCAAAAGGACTTCCTTTAGCAGCAGCAAATGCACCAGTTGATACTAAATTTAGATTAATTCTTTTATATGGTGTATATGAAGGTAATACATTTTATATAGCAGTAGTTGTTCCTGAAAGATTATATAATACATACAGAACTAAAGGTAATGATATTCTAAATGCTTCAAGAGTTTATCCAGAAGGTAAAACTTTAACAAGTACATCAAAGAAATTTACTCAAGCTCAAGGTCAACAAAATGCAGATTTCTTATTTGTAGTAGATGATTCAGGTAGTATGAGTGATAATCAAGCTGCATTAAGTCAAGCTGCAGATGATTTTTCAGCAGAGATGGCAAGTGCAGGTTTAACTTATAGCGCAGCAATTATTACTACAGGATATGGTGCAACAGATGTTACACATGGTGCTGCATATCATATATTACGTAGTAAAGGAATTATTGAGAATAATGATACTGCATTAAAACAAGCTTTAGTTGCTGGAACTTATGGTTCAGGTACAGAGACAGGTATTTGGAATGCTGAGCAGTCGTTACAATCGTTAGCTCTTCATGATAGTTATGATGGTGCAGTAACACTTGCCGGAATGCCTCATGCAAATACAAATTTATCTGTTATTATTATTTCTGATGAAAGAAGTCAATATAGATCAAGAAGTAATGGTTTAGATTTCAATGTGAGTAGTAACCTTTTCATAAGTAGAAATATTACAGTACATGCGATTATTGACAATCCTCTTGATCAGTATAATCGTAGTCAATATGATGATTTAGCGTTAAATACACATGGTCGTATTTCAGATATTGATAATAAGGTTGCTGGAGTATTATCTTTTAGAGATATTATGAGTAAAATTGCTACTGATGCAGGTGGTGCAGCAAGTGCATTTGTTCTTGATTATCCTGTAGTTAGTATTACAGAGGTAAAAGTTAATGGAACTATTGTACCTAAAGATCCTATAAATGGATATACCTATCTACAAGGAACTCAATCAATTGTATTCCATGGTACATCTATTCCAGCAGCTGGAGCATCTATTGAAGTAAGTTATACTTATTATCAATAAATTTTAAAAGATAAGGAGTTTTTTATACTCCTTATCACTTTCAAGTATATACTATAATCTTAACAGTATATTTTAAACTTCCCACTTCTAAAATAAAAAACATGACAATTTGACATATAAATAACATGATGAAGAAATTTTATGATATTCTTTTGTTAATTAAAAAGGAGAGATTAGCGTGAGTGATGAACTATTAAAGCAAATTAAGGTAGCTGGTTTTGTAATTAAACCTAATGCTCCTGAAATTCTACCAATATTTAATGAGATTAAAGAGAAATTTGAAGCACATAATATAGAAGTCCTTTTGGTAGAACATTCAGCTAAGATGATAGGTATCTCAGGAGGTATATCATTTAAAAATCTTTGTATACAATCTGATTTTTTAGTCTCTTTAGGTGGTGATGGCACACTATTATCCTTAGTTCGAAAAAGTTATGGTTATCATAAACCAGTTTTAGGAATAAATGCTGGAACATTAGGTTTTCTAGCAGATGTTCGTATATCTGAGGTAGATATGTTTTTAGATAATTTACTTATTAATCAGTATCGTATTGATGATCGTATGATGATAGATGGGTATATTCAAACAGCAGATGGTCGTAAGAAGTTTAATGCATTTAATGATGTTGTAATTACTAGACCAGTTATTTCTCATATGGTAAAAATTGATGCGTCAATTGATGGAGAGTGGTTTAATACTTATAGAGGTGATGGACTTATAATCTCTACTCCAACTGGAGCTACAGCATATAACTTAGCTGCAGGTGGACCTGTTATGTATCCTTTAACAAAAGCATTTATTATGACACCTGTTGCAGCACATTCATTAACTCAACGACCATTAGTTTTACCTTCAAATTTTACTATTGATTTAAGTTCACCAAAAGATAAGGTTATTGTTATGGTTGATGGTCAAGATGATTATGAGATGCAAGCAGGTGAAGTTTTGGTAATAAATGGTGCTCAAATTGGAGCAAAACTATTGCATAAAAAAGAGAGAAACTATTTCTCTGTATTACGAGAAAAATTATCATGGGGTGATAAAGAGTAATGGTAAATAGAGTATTTTTAAAGAATTTAATATCATTTAATGAAGTAGAATTAGATCTCAAAAAAGGTTTAGTTGTTCTATCTGGTCCATCTGGTGCTGGAAAATCACTTTTTATGAACAGTATATTGTCCACATTTGGTTATGGAACAGCCGAGGCATCTCTTTGTGAAGTATTGGTAACAAAACCTACAAAACTTGAAAGTGAAGCTTTTGAATTTGAAGATGAAATTACACTTAGGAGTATTAAAAAAGAGAAAGTTCGTTATAGTATTGATGGGCAAAATATCTCTAAAAAAGTTTTAAATAATCTATTCTCTCCTTTTGTTCAGTTTCTATCTGTTCGTGATAAAAGTGGTTTTGAGAGTTTAGAACTTTTAACACTTATTGATAATGATTTATTGGCTAAAGATAAAGCTTATAAAAAGTTACTTAAAGAGTATAAGAAACGCTATATAACTTATAAATCAAAATTAGAACAACTTCAAAAAATAAAGCAAGATGAGAGTAAATTATTAGAACTTATTGAGTTTACTGAGTTTGAAATAGAAAAAATAGAGAGTGTAAAACCAATTATTGGTGAAGATAAAGAGTTGTTAAGAGTAAAACATCAACTCTCAAAAATTGATAAGATTAATGATGCATTAGAAGGGGCAAATGGTATTTTTTCTTTTGAAGAATCTGTTTCCGAAGTCTATAGATTATTAGATAAAGATGATTCTGTTTTTTCTGAAATGATGAATCAACTTCGTGCAGATTTTGAAGATATTGAATCACTCTCAGATGAGTTGGCTGAGGTTGATATTGAATCTGTATTAGATAGACTAGAGAAAATTTCCTCTTTAAAAAATAGATATGGAAGTATTGAAGAGGCACTTGAATATGCAGAATTAAAACGAAAAGAGTTAGCATCTTATCAAAATATTGAGCAAGATAAAAGTATGTTGGAGTCTTTTTTATCGATGGAGTTAATGGAACTTCGCACACTTGCAGGTCAGATCTCACAAAAAAGAAAAATAAAAGCAAATAATTTAGAGAAGCCATTAAAAAAATATTTAGCAGAGTTAAAATTGGAACCTTTACAGTTTAATTTTGTACAGATTGAACTTGATATAAGTGGACAAGATAAAGTAGAAGTTACATTAAATGGTTCAACAGCAGCAACACTTAGTGGAGGAGAGTTTAATCGTGTACGTTTAGCCCTTATGGTTGTGGCACTCTCCGGAGTTAAAGAGGGAGGGGTACTTATTTTAGATGAGATAGATGCCAATGTTTCAGGTGATGAATCCATTGCTATTGCAAATATGATTTCTAAGCTCTCTGAGGTATATCAAATTTTTGCTATTTCGCATCAAGCTCACTTAGCATCAAAAGCAAATCAACATCTTTTAGTTTCTAAAAAACAAGATATTAGTGAGGTTAAACTTTTAGATAAAAAAGGACAAATTTTAGAAATTGCTAGAATTATTGGTGGAGAGAAACCAAATGATGAAGCAATCTCTTTTGCAGAAAGATTGATTCTGTAGATAATCATTAATTTATATAATTAAAAATAAATTATAAATTAAACTTTACTTTTAATTTATTTAGTTAATATTTCTTAATAATTATAAAAGAATTAGGAGATATTTAATGTTTAATAGAAAACTTATTATAGTTAATTTTGTATTACTTCTTATAATAGGATATTTTGGTTTATCTTATTTAAAAAATCAGAATCAGAAAGAGATTATATTTAACTCTTCTAAAAGAGCTGTTTTAGGTGTTAGTAAAACGATAGAAGATGATAATATAGATAAAGAGTTAGTTAAGATTTTAAAAGTTACTGATATTGAAGCTATTCAAAAACAGAAAAGTCAAGTTTCTATTAATAATTCAATGAAGTTGTTGATGAATAACTCTTCCATTCAAAGTCAATCTTCTTATACCCCTGCAATTGCTCAGGAGTTAGATATTATAAATTAAATAGTAATTAAAGTAACATATATTATAAGATAAAATTTATTTTTTTAAAAAAACTTTAAATTTCATATTTGCAACCTAGTTCTTGATTAGAATTAAAGTTAAGAATAAAGTTTAAAGGAAATTTTAATGTTTGCTACAGAAGATGATTATGCTCAGGCAGTTAAAGATTCAAGTATACACATGCATGGAGAGAAAGTAGAAAATGAGTCTAAAGTAAAAGGCTTAATTTCTTTAAGTATATTAGCTATTGTAGGTTATTATGGTTTTAACTATTATAGTTTAAGTTCATCTACAATTAAAAATAAAATTTTAGCTCAAAATTTATTAACTCAACCAACAGCTGTTATGGGTGTGACATATACTAATAATATTAGTGATGATGAGTATTTATCAACATTAAATAATATGGAAATTGATACAGATGTAAGAAAAAACTTGATTGATAAAATGAGTTTAATTATTAATGATACATCATCAGTTGATAACTCAACATATACAGCACAACTTAATAAAGAGATTACAAATGAAGAATCTACTAGAGTAATAGTAGTAAAGAGAGGTGATACATTAGCTAGTTTATCAGAAAAATATTATGGTGATGCTATGCAGTATAAGAAAATTATTGCAAGTAATGCTAGTTTAAGTAGTGATAGTAGTATTATTTATGCAGGTCAAAAAATTAAATTACCATATTAATATGGTAAAATCCTTTAATATTTTATTGAAGGTATAAAGATGATTATTGATACACATTGTCATTTGGATGATGAACGATATAATGATGATATTTTAGAGGTTATAGAGAGAGCAAAAGAGCAAAATGTTGAACGTTTTATAATCCCTGGTGCTGATCCTAAAACACTTAAACGAGCAGTTGAATTAAGTGAAAGATATGAGGAAATTTATTTTGCAGTAGGAGTTCACCCTTATGATGCTGAAAATTATGATAGAGCTTTTTTAGAACACTATATAAATCATCCCAAATGTGTTGCTATTGGTGAATGTGGATTAGATTATTTCCGTTTATCTGAAACAGATAGTGAAATTAAAAAAGAGAAAGAGCTTCAAAAAAGAGTTTTTATTGATCAAATTCTTTTGGCTAAAGAGTTAGAACTTCCACTTATTGTACATGTAAGAGACTCTTCTGCTGACTCTTTAGTTCTTTTAGAAAAATATGCAGGTAAAGAGGGTGGTGTATTACATTGTTATAATGCAGATGAATCACTCTTAAAACTTTCAGATAAAAATTTTTATTATGGAATAGGTGGTGTATTAACCTTTAAAAATGCAAAGAAACTTATTAATGTTTACCCTAAGATTTCAACTGAAAAACTTATTGTTGAAACAGATGCTCCCTATTTAACTCCTCATCCTCATAGGGGAAAACGAAATGAACCTTCATATTGTAATTATGTTGTTTCAAAAATGGTTGAATTATCTAATCTAGAAAGAGAGGTTTTAGAAAAGATGACAACGAATAATGCTAAAAAACTTTTTAAGAAAATAACTTAATTTTAATAAATATTTTATAAAAAAATATAATTATTTAATTTAAGTTTTGTTTTAAGTGAATATATTATATACTTGTATTTAAATACTAAGGATTAAATATGAAATTTTATAAATTATTGATAATATCACTTTTTTTTACCTCTTTTGCCCATTCTGATATTCGATCAGAATTTCCCAGTTATTCTTATGTTTTAACAGAGTTTGATGTTGATGAAAATTTTATTGATAATCCTGAATTCAAAAGATTTGTTCAAAGGAATAAGCGTGAATATAAAAAACGTTTTATAAAAGCTGTTAAACGTGGAGGATTAATTATCCCAACTATAAAGGAGATGATGTATCAGCATGATATTTCACCTGTTTTTCTTTATATTTCTATGATTGAATCAGAATTTGATCCAAAAGCTAAGTCTCATACAGGTGCTGGAGGGTTATGGCAATTTACAAAAAATACAGGTTCAAAAGAATTTAATTTGCATATTAGTTCAACATTAGATGAGCGATATGATCCTATTAGAGCAACAGATTCAGCTATTAAATATCTTTATAAAATGAACAATAATTTAGACAAATGGTATTTAACTACAATGGCATATAACTGTGGAAATGGTTGTGTGAATAAAGCTGTAAGAAGAGCAGGAACAAAAGATTTAGGGATATTAATCTCTTCTCATAATTCACACATTAAAAATGAGACAAAAAAGTATATTCAAAAAGTACTTTTAATGGCAATGATTGGTGAGAATTATCTTTTTAAACCAGATGATAAATTAGGTGAGATGATGTATCAAATTAATAAAGATGCAATTACACCGGTAAAAGTACATTCAGGTGAACGTTTATCTCATTTAGCTTCGATATTAAAGATGAATCCATATTATTTAGAAAAAATTAATGCTCATTTAAAAAATGGTCGTGTTCCACAACGTAGTGGATATGAAGTAAATATACCTTCATCTAAAGTAAGTATGTTTTATAAGTATTATCCAAGAAAATATGCACAAAGGTAAATTATGAAAATAAAAAATATTAATATAAATACAATACTTTTATTAACTGTAAGTACATTTATGATAAATGGTTGTGTTGTGAAAAATAAACCGAATAATATAATGCATAATTTAGCAAAAAATCATACACAAAAAGTCTCTTGGAATAATATTTCAAGAGGAAAGAGAAATGATTGTGTTAATTGTTATGCTACAGCAATAAAGAGTACAGAAGCAGTAAGTAAGATTGATACTATGGATTATTCAAAGCTTCCATCAGCATCAAATAATGCTTTTATGAAATCTAATGAAACTATATCTAATGATAAAACGATAGATACTTTACACTATGATACATATGATTATACATTAACATCAAATGATACTGATTTTAAAAATAAAAGTTATAAAAATGTATATATGACACCACAAGTTTCTCCTCTTTATTCATCAAGAGGTAATTATTCAACGGCAACTACAGCCATACAGATTGGTGCATTTAGAAGATATGCAGGAGCACAAATATATGTAAAAAAATATAATGCTCTCTCTTCTCGTTATAATGTTACTATTAAAACAGGTGTAAAAGATAATAAGCCACTACATAGAGTAAGAATTGAAGGTTTCTCAAATAGAACTGAAGCTAAGAACTTTATGGCAAGATATGGTATCACCGACGCTTTTCTTGTAATAAAATAGCAGTAAAAAAATAGAACAAATATGGTAGAATATCCTAATTTAAATCTTAGGATATAGCTATGGTAGAACTCTCAAGAGAGACAAGAGAGACTCAAATCTCAGTAAAACTTGAACTTTATGGTCAAGGAAAATCTAATATTGACACAGGTGTTGGATTTCTTGATCATATGTTAGAAGCTCTCTCAAAACACTCTCACATGAACCTTGATGTTACTTGTAAAGGTGATATTCATATTGATGATCACCACTCAGTTGAAGATGTTGCAATTGTTATTGGTCAAGCACTAAAAAAAGAACTCTACCCTATTAAAAATATTGAGCGTTATGGTAATGCTACTGTGGTCATGGATGAAGCAGCAGTAACGTGTGATTTAGATATTTCTAACCGTCCTTTTTTAGTATTTGAGATGCCTATGGAGGGAAAAGTAGGAAATTTTGATGTTGAGTTGGTTGAAGAGTTTTTTAGAGCATTAACTTTTAATGCCTCAATAACCGTACACTTAATTTGTAACAGAGGAACAAACAAACATCATAGAATTGAAGCAGCATTTAAAGCTTTAGCTGTAGCACTTCGTCGTGGGATAACTGTTAATGAAAATGCAGGAATTCCAAGTACAAAAGGTGTACTGTGAGTATTGAATTAATTGTTTTAGATGTTGATGGTACTTTAACAGATGGAAAGATTACTTATACTCAAGATGGTGATGAGATTAAATCTTTTTGTGTAAAAGATGGACTTGCTATTGCTTCATGGATTAAACTTGGTAAACAAGTAGCCATTATTACAGGACGTAGCTCAAGAATTGTAGAGCGTAGAGCAAAAGAGTTAGGTATTAAACATTTTTATCAAGGTGTTCATAATAAGCAAGAAGTTTTAGAGAATCTTTTAAAAGAGTTAAGTCTTAGCATGGAAAATGTTGCTTCTGCTGGTGATGACCTTAATGACTACAAAATGTTAAAAGCTTCAAAAATTGCATTTGTTCCAGCTAATGCTTCTTCTTATGTTATAGAAATTGCAGATGAGGTATTAAGCGTTGTTGGGGGTAGTGGAGCTATTCGTGAGATGATAGAAAAACTTATTGATTTAGAAAATTTAAAAGATGAGTATTTGGCTTTATGGCAGTAAGAATAGAGTATATACTTTTTATCTCATTGGCACTGTTATTATTAAGTATCTTAGGATTAAATCCATCCTCTTATGAAGCTAAATCTTCAACAGCAAATAAAGAGATAGCTTTTCAAAATTTTTCTCTTTCTGATATTAAAATAGATAGCTCTGGTCAAAAAATTTCTGCCTCTAAAACCATTAAATATAGAAATTATTTAGAGTTGGAAGATATTAATCTGACGGCAGAAAAGGGATATATCTTACTCTCTAAAAAGGCTATTTATAAAGATGATATAGTTTATATGCATAAAGGAGTAACTGTTTTAAGAGAAGATAATCTATCTTTTAATACAGAAAACTTGACTTATAATATTAAAAGTAAAAAAGTTATGAGTAATAAATCTTTTGTTTTAAAATTTAATAAAAGTAAAATTGAAGGTGATAACTTAGAATTTTTTATAGATAATAAAAAAATTTTAGCTGATAATATAACAGCTTCTATTTGGTTTGTATCTAAAGAGAATTAAGATATTACTCAAGAGTAATATTTGTAATCTTATCAATTTTGTTTAAATATCTATTAAAATTTAAAGAGGTTACAGCAGTTCTGCCCAAGGCAAAATGGCGAGATGATGACCCCCAAACAGTATGAATAATATAAGGTTCCCCTTTATACTCTCCTAAATAGAGTGTAATATGACCTTTCATATGTAAAATACTTTCACCTACTACAGCAGAATTCTTTAAAAATGTATGTTTAGAGGAAGAAGAGATACCTTCAATATTGATTCTCTCTTCACTGACATTTGCTTGTGATGTTGAGTTTCTAGGTAAATATATTCCTACACTAGCATAGACTTCTTGAATAAACTTAGAACAATCTTGTTCTCCATACATCCCACCCCAACCATAAGGTAAATGTAAAAATTTAAAAGCTTGAAGTAAAATATTTTCAGTTGTATATTTTAAATAACCCCTATGTACATTAGCTGTTCTTACGGTTGCATTAGAAAGTACTAAATTACCCTCTTCATCTGCAACTGGAATCATTACCATGGTGTTCTCATCGAGTGTTAAAATAGAAGGAAGTTTTACACCCATTCTCATGTAGTCATGGTATCTACCTCCAATTTTAAGGGCTGTTTTTGTTGCTGTAGTTACTACGAAATTTTTAGAGTTTAAATAATTAAGTATCTCTTTTTTTTCTCCAAATGCAATATTTTGAGTTCGTACCCAACCCGAACTGGTAGGTCCAATACCATATTGCCATAAGCCATCTTTTGTACTATGTAAAATAGCAAGAGGCGTAGCAATATCTAATGCAGAGTTTTGGTTCCTATCAAAATGAATTTGATTTTTTTTCTTCAGTAAAGCAAGTTCCGTCGGAATAATTTTTTGATCACAATATTTAGTGACTAATGCATATCTAACATCTACTGATGAACTCTGTAACGTATTTACATTTAAATCTTCTTTTAACTCTTTAAAAAATGAAGATTTAATTTTATTCCCATCAGTAAAATAGGTAGCTTTTGATTTTATATCATTATATGAGTGTAAAATAGACTCTTTAACCCACGAAGTACCATAAGCTCTGTTTATATCTTTAAAATAGGTAAGTGTTTTTTTATTATAAGCAGTATTGTCATTAAAAGTCTTGATTTGCTCTTGTGTCATTAAGAGTTTTTGTGGATTGTCAACTCTATCAATCCAAAATTCAGCCATGTTAAGATGTCTATTTTGATTAACAATAATAATTGGTTGCTTTTTCTTAGAATTACTTAATAGAGGTTTATTATCGCCAATATCTTGACATGCTGTTAAACTAAATAATATTAATAGTGAGAGTAAGAGAGAATTTTTCATAAAAGAATTATAACTAAATTAAAAGATTAAATTCAATAGCAATGGAGTATAATGAGAGTTAGATATTATTATCTCAGTAAACAATTTAAAAGGATTTAAAATGCCAAAGTATGCAAAATTAAAAGAAGCAATTAGTAAAACAGATAAATTAAATGAACAGCAAAAGACACAGAGTGTAAAACATCTTGAAGAGTGGATGACAGAAGATAGAGCTTTTGGACTTATTTATGATGAATTAGTAGAGTATAATATTGCGTTTAAAGAGATTTTTAAAGAGTTGGGTTTAGTTTAATTTAATACTAAATCATCAGCTCTTTTTGCTACAATGCCATTAATAAAAATTCAGCTTGATGGTCAGTTTACTGACTAACTATACGAGAATATTAAGGGCAAAAAATTGGCAACCACAGAACAAATTAAACAACTATTAAAAGACCAAATTCTAGTAATTGACGGTGCAACAGGTACTCAGATACAAAACCTAGATATTCCAGATGAAGCATGGTTAGATGATAAAGGGGTAGAGCAAGAGGGGTGTAACGAACTTCTTAATGCTACTGCACCTAAACTTATGCGTGAAGTACATAACGCTTATGCAAAAGCTGGTGCTGATATTATTAAAACAAATACTTTTGGAACCATGCCTTGGGTACTTGATGAGTATGATATATCTCATCGATGTTATGAACTCTCTAAACTTGGTGCAGAGATAGTTAAAGATGTTTGTGAACAATATTCAACGCCTGAAAAACCCCGTTTTGTTCTAGGTTCTATTGGACCTGGAACAAAATTACCAAGTTTAGGGCATATACACTACGATGAAATGTACGAAGGGTACAAACTTACAGCTTTAGGTCTCATCGATGGTGGGTGTGACATCTTCATGTTAGAGACTTGTCAAGATCCACTACAAATAAAGGCTGCATTGCATGGTTGTGAAGCAGCCAACGTTGAGCGTGGAGTAAAACTTCCCATTATGGTTTCAGTAACTATTGAGCTTAGTGGGTCAATGCTTATTGGTACTGACGCTTCAACCATTGCAACTATTTTAGAACCTTTTGATATTCTCTCTTTAGGTCTCAACTGTGGTACTGGACCAGATCAAGTTAAAAAACATCTGCGTACACTCTCTGAACTTTGTAACATACCACTTTCAGTTCATGCCAATGCAGGTCTGCCACAAAACAGAGGAGGGTACACCTACTACCCAATGGGACCGGATGAGTTTACAGCTAAACAGTTAGAGTTTACGCAGTTTGATGGAGTCTCCTTTTTGGGTGGATGTTGTGGTACGACTCCTCAACATATCCATGCACTTCAAAAAGCTGTCAAAGGAATGAAACCAAAAGAGCCAAGTGGTAGCATTGAGCCAAGTATTGCCTCTCTTTTTAACACTACAGAACTTTTCCAAGAACCTGCCCCTCTACTCATTGGAGAGCGTTCAAACTCAACAGGTTCAAAAGCATTTAGAGAACTCATTATTGCTTCTGATTATGAAGGAACTTTAACCGTTGGACAAGCTCAAGTGCGTGATGGAGCTCACTGTTTAGACGTAAATGTTGAATTTGCAGGACGTGACGGTGCTAAAGATATGAAAGCTATTATGGAGCTTTATAATCAAAAGATTCCATTGCCTCTTATGCCAGATGCTACAAGAGTAAATACCATGGAAGAGGGTCTAAAGTGTATTGGTGGAAAGCCAATTATAAACTCTGTAAACCTTGAAGATGGTGAAGAGAAGTTTCATGCTATTTGTAAACTGGCTAAGAAGTACGGAACGGCTTTGGTTTGTTTGACCATCGACGAAGTGGGAATGGCAAAGACAAAAGATGATAAAGTAGCCCAAGCAGAACGTATGTACGATATGGCTGTAAATGGTCATGGAATTGACCCTAGAAACCTCATTTTTGATATGCTAACATTTACAGTTGGTTCAGGAGACTTGGAGTACCGAGATGCTGCGATTCAGACACGAGATGCCATTAAAGAGTTACATATAAGACACCCTGAAGTTGGTTCAACACTTGGACTTTCTAACATCTCATTTGGTCTTGATGTTCATGCACGTAGATTTCTAAACTCTGTTTTTTTACATCACTGTTTAGAGGTAGGCTTAACAACGGTAATTATTAACGTAAAACATATTGTACCTCTTTCTAAAATGAGTCAAGCCGATATTGATATTTGTGAAGAGCTACTTTTTAATCCTGATGATCAATCACTCTTTAAATTTATAGAACATTTTTCGGATGTTAAGATAGAAGATGAAGGTGCAGATGAAGCTTACGAAGCACTTTCAACAGAAGAGAAGATTAAAAAACTTCTTATGGATGGTGACAAAGAGCGAATGATTCCTCTTGTTGAAGAGGCAAGAAAAGAGTTAAATCCAGACGACATTGTTAATGTTATTTTGATTGATGCTATGAAGGTAGTAGGAGAGTTATTTGGTTCAGGGCAAATGCAGTTGCCATTTGTACTTCAAAGTGCAGAGACCATGAAAACGACGGTAGATTATTTAAATCCTTATTTGACCAAACAAGAGAAAGATACAGATACAACTTTGGTTATTGGTACAGTTAAAGGAGATGTTCATGATGTTGGTAAAAACTTAGTAGATATTATTCTCTCTAATAATGGTTTCAAAGTTATTAATGTTGGAATTAAAGTTCAGTTAGAGACCTACTTGGAGACTATGAAAGAGAATAATATTCAAGCCATTGGAATGTCTGGATTACTGGTTAAATCAACAGCTGTTATGAAAGAAAATTTAGAGACCATGGCTGAAATGGGTATTGAAGTTCCTGTGCTTTTGGGTGGTGCAGCATTAACCAGAAGTTTTGTTGATGACTTCTGTAGACCCATCTACAAAGGACCAATATTTTACTGTAGAGATGCTTTTGATGGAGTAGTTGCCATGGGAAGAATTGAAAAATACAACGAAGACAACTCTGTAGGCTTAGACACACGAATGGCTGGAGACATGAACAAGGTAGAGAAGAAAGTTGAAAAAGAGATAATTATTCCTCCTTTTGAAGAGTTAAAGATGCCTGAGAGAGTAGAGATTCCAACTCCACCATTTTGGGGACGAAGAGTTCTTCAAAAAGAAGACCTAGACATGAACATGATATTTGATTGGGTCAACAAAAAGACGGTCACCAAAATGCATTGGGGTTACAAAAGAGCAAAAATGCCACCAGAAGAGTATAAAAAACTCATGGAAGAGACGGTTTTCCCTGCTTATGAGCGTCTGAAACAACAATTCATAGATGAAGATTTGTTTGATCCGACTATTATCTACGGTTACTACCCATGTAGAAGTAAAGACCAAGAGCTGTACCTTTTTGACGAGACAGAAGGGTGGAATGTAGATGCCAATGCCAACAAAGAACCATTTGATGAGGTTAAAGATAGACACACCGTAAAGTTTGAGTTTCCTAGACAAAGAAAAAAACCTCATAGAGCGTTAAGTGATTTCTTTAGACATGACAGACACGATGTCATTGCCCTTACTTGTGTAAGTGCTGGTTCAAAGTTCTCTGCCTATGAAAAAGAGCTATACGAAAAAGGTGAATACCTTGAGTACAACATGGTTCACGGTTTTTCAGTAGAACTTGCCGAAGCTTTAGCAGAAGTAGCTCATAAGCAAATTAGAATGGATTGGGACATTCTAAAAGAGGATGAAGGGGCGACTTTACGTGATGTACGAATGAGACGCTACCACGGTTCACGTTACTCATTTGGTTACCCTGCATGTCCTGATTTAGAGGCGAGTCGAGAGCTGTTTGATGTGTTGAAGCCTGAAGAGTTTGGCATTGAGCTTTCTGAGACCTTTCAGATACATCCTGAGCAGAGTACGTCTGCACTTGTGGTGCATCATGAGAAGGCTGGGTATTATAGTGTGTAGTATTTTAACTTGTTCTCACGCTGAGCGTGGGAACAAGAGGGATTGTAGAGGACACCTCGACCTATACCGTTTCCAATATTTTTTACATTAATGACTTCTTTTGTCGATGAGGTATATAATACTTTAAAAAGGAATTTTAATAATGAAAAAAACAATACTCTCTTTTCTAACCATCGCTTCATTCTCATATGGAGGAGGCTGTCTTTTAGTTCAAGCTGATGACCTAAATGTTACATGGAAAGCTTACAAAACTTTTGAAAAATTAGGTGTTGGTGGGCAGTTTATTTCTGTTGGTTATTTGCCTAACAAAAAAGAGGGAAAAAACTTTAAAGAGCTTTTTGTTGGTTCAAAAGTTTCGATTGACCTTAGTAAAGTAGACAGTAAAAATGAAGCTCGTGACAAGACTTTGGTGGAAAACTTTTTTTCTAAATTGTCTGGCAAAAGTATAGAAGGTGAAATAGTTTCAATTCAAGCAGATAAAAGTAAAGATGGAAAACGTCTCTATACTGGTAGAGTAGGTGTCAATATTAATATGAACGGTAAAACTCTTCTTATTCCTATGAAGTACAATTATGTAAAGGGAAATTTTAAGGCAGAGGGAACAATAGATCTTTTTGATTTTGCTGCCAATGATGCTCTCTCAAGCATCAATAGGAGCTGTTTTGACTTGCATAAAGGAAAGACTTGGAATGATGTGACAATAGGGTTTAGTACTACTATTGAAGCGACACTTTGTCATGTAGATATGAAAGATAAAAAATAAGATAGAGCTACTATGAAAACAGAAAAAACGTTAAAACTTGGTACTTACAAACATTATAAGGGGAATCTTTATGAGGTTCTTTTAACAGCAAGAGACTCTGAAACAGAGGAGTGGGTGGTTGTTTACAGAACATTATATGAAGATGTCTCCACTATGTGGGTAAGAGCTTATGATATGTTTACAGAGATAATCGAGATAGAAGGTAAGAGAGTAAAACGTTTTGAGTATATTAGGAGTAATTGAGAGGTAATATTTTACCTCTCATAGGAGAAGATATTAATCTTCTCCTAAAGCACCTTTAGTAATCATATCTACCATCGCTTCTTTAACTGTTTCAGCTAATTCTAACATTTTAGCAGGAAGTTCATGTCCACCGTGAATCATTAGGTCAAGACCCATTGTATAAAGCCAAACATCACCATTTGCATCTTCAACAATTCCAACTCTACATGGCATAAACCCTACAAATTCACCAGAGAATTCTAAGAATACATCAGCAATACTTGGAGAACAGTAAGAACGAATATGAGTGTAAACCTCTTTACCCTCTTTGTTTAATTGCTTACGAGGCATTGTCTTTTTGTCAACAACTGCAAGACCATGAGCATCTGCAATTTCATCCATGATTTCAATTGCATTTTCAATAGCTTCAGCTTTTGTCATATCTTCTTCAATAACAAGCTTTCTTTTAATTACCATACCTTTAGCTGGATCACCAGTTGTAAGTACTTTGTCAGCCATATCCATGTAAAGACCTAATGCTTTACCATCCATTTTTCCTAAACTTGAACCATAGTTCATAACAACCATACCTAGTCCAATAACAACTAAGGCACCAATTAAGGTAAGAAGACCTTTTATAAATTTCATTTTATTCCTTTGAAAAGTGAGTTTATCTGTTTAATTATAGAGAAGTAATTTAAAATTGAGGTTAAAAGTATTGTCAGTAGAATTATTTATATAATATATGTGTAGAAAAAGTAAATAGAATATATAATTTAATAGTAAATTTTAAAATAAGTAATTCAAATGGTATAAAGAATTGACAGCTATATAGCTCAGTTCTTTCGTGTGGTGACTATTTTGTATAGTAAAAATAGATTATATATTATATGAAAAAAAATAACTATTTCTATAATTTAATGATAAAATATATAATAAGTAATTCAAATACTTGTAGTAAAATGACTTTTTTATGAATAGTATTGTTTTAAAACAATTTGAGTATTATGCTAGTAATTATAAGAGGGAGAGCGTAAGATGCATCAAGTAAGTCTTTCAGAGTTTCAATCTGCTGTGGAGAGTTTAGAATTACTCTCCTTAACTAGTAAAGAGCATGTTCGTAAAAAATATTTGAAACTTTCACGTCAATATCATCCTGATATGGAGGGTGGCTCAATAGAAAAATTTCAAGAGCTTAGAGAAGCTTATGAAATTTTAGTAGAGTATATGGATAACTTTCGTTTTGTTTTTAGTGAAGAGGAGTTCAAACAACAGAATCCAATTTTAGTAAATGTTGAGCAGAGTTGGTTAGAGGGACGTTAGTTTTTTTCTTTCTCTAACCATTTGTCTAAGCGTGTTAATTCACTCAACTCTTTTGGTTCTACTGTTAAAATTTCTGCCATACTTTTAACACCCATTGATAATAGATATTGTAAGTTGTCATCAAATATCGCCTCTTCAATAACAAAAATATTCTCTTTATGTACTTCAAAAAGGTATCCACCATTTGGTAGTGGAGTTTGTGAAAGGGTTACGGTATAGTGGTCTTTGAGTATACTTTCACTATGTGAGTACATAAGTCCAATATTGTACCCTTCATTAGCAAAACCTCTAATAGCAACTACTAATACCTTGTTAGCACCCTCTTTAGAAGAGTTAAAAATACCAATAATATCTTTAAGTGTTGAAAATCCTGGAATATCATGAAAAAGTGACTCAACATAAAAAGCAACTTGTGTTTTTATGAGGTAACCAATAATATAGAGCAGTAAAATAAAAATAGTAACTACTCCAATTATCCAGAGAAATTCATTGTTTTGAGGGTTGATTCCTATAAAATCTAAAAGTATATTGACAATATGATCTATTTTTTCATATACCCAAAAAATAATCATGAGTATGGCAGCAATGGGTAAAATCCAAAAAAGTCCCTGTATGGTTCTACTTTTAAATTTTTCTTGAAAACTCTTATTGTTTTGTTGTTTCATCTGTTGTCCTGATATTATATTCGATTTATTATATTGTTTTTAACTTACAATCATCTCTAAAATAGCAGAAACTCCAAGACCCATAAATGTTCCAATAATATATCCCATCATTGCCATAAGTACTCCAATAGGAATGAGTGATTTGTGATAGGTTCCTGCTAAAATTGGAGCAGAAGCTACTCCTCCAATGTTAGCGAGTGAAGCGACTCCCAAAGAGAATAAATCTAGTTTAAATAACTTTGCAAAAAGAATCATAATTGTTGCATGAATAAGTATGATAATAAATCCAGCAACGATATAGAGTGGTGTTTGTGTCAACTGTGTAAAATTTGCACGAGAAGCAATAAGTGCTACAATTAGGTAAAGCATAATATTTGCAAGAGGTGAAGCAGAAGCCTCTTTACTTAATGGTGTCATTCCTAAACTAATTCCAGCAATTGTTGCAAAGATAACCACCCAAGTAGTATTGCTTAAAAAGCTTGTAGTAGGGAAAAGTGGAGCCAAAGTTTGTGCAACTACCGAGACTAAGAGTGCTAGACCAAGTAACATAAAAAGAGAGGGAAAACTAATGCTTTTCTGCTCTTTCTCGCCGTTAAGTGTTGCTCCTAATATTTCCAAAATAGTTCCATCTGCTTTTGTCCAAGTATTAAACTTCTTGGCAAAAGGAACCAGTGCAAGAAGTATCATAACCCAAATGGCATAGTCTATAGAGTCTATAATGAGTACATATCCCATTTTAGTATCAGGAAGTTCTAGTGCTGATTGAATAGCAAGCATATTTCCTGTACCACCCATCCAAGAGCCACTCAATGCCCCAAAGGCCTTCCATGCATCTGCTTCAAAAAAGTTATGGAAAAGAGCAAACATGATAATGAATCCAAGAGAGATACTAATCGATGCTAAAAAGAAAGTCAGTAGAATTTTTTTACCTAGTTTTAAAATCTTACGAATATCTGATTGTAGAAGCATTAGAAATATCATTGCTGGAAGTAGGTTAGATTTGAAGGCTTTATAGATAGAGGTTACCTCTTGGCTATAAATAATCTTTCCCTCTTCATTTGTGTTTGACCAGACTCCAAGTGTAGAGAGTATCATAACTGTAAAGTATAAAATAACAATGGCAGGTAGATAGTCAAAAAACTTAGCTTTTGTTGAAGCTTCAAGGTAGACAAGCATTGAAGCGATGACGAGTAAAATGGTTAAGTAAGGAAAGGCTGTGGTTATCATATATAAGTTCCAATTATTTTCAATGATATATTATACTGTTTTCATGAAAAAAAATAAGAATATTTATAGTTTTTTATTCTTATTTTTTAAATCAACTAGATTCTGATTAAAAAAATATGATACAATATAAAATAACTTAAATGGTTTTAAAATATTAAAATTTATTTAATAAAGGGAAAAAGTATCATGAATTATAAAGCGAATATCTATTCAGAATATAATTATATAAATATTGACAAGAGTAATAGTTATAAAATAATTAAAATATTATTCTTGATGAGTTTATTATTAATAGGATTATTTTATGTATATAAAATTTATTTAAATTTTGAGACCTCTAGTCTACTTAAACATAAAAAAATAGAGACACAATTAGTAGAAAAAACATATGCTAAAAAAGAGAATATGATTTTAGAGAATGAAGTTTTAAAAAAAGAGAATACTCCTTTATTAAAAAAAGAGGTTATAAAAGAAAATGTTGTATTAGATATAGTAAATACTAAAAAAGAGAATGTTGAATTAGTTAAAAAAGTTGTTGAGAATAAAACTATAACTAACTCTACTGTTATTCAAAGTAATATTCCAAAAAAATCAGTAAGTTTACCTACTGAGATGTATCATTTATATGTTGTTTCTAAAGGTGAAACAATATACAGTATTGCAAAAAGGCAATATCATGATGCAGCTATGTATAAAAAAATAATCAAAGTTAATCCTGATTTAGTTGATCCTAATAATATTCATGAAGGTCAAGAGGTTTTGTTACCAATTATTAGTGAACAACAAGCCTATAGTGATATTTTAAGATTCAAATAAAAGCTACTCTAACTCTTTTAATTGAGGAGTATATTTCTCCTCAATTTCATCAAGTGATTCACTAGCTACTTCTAATCGTTCAAAGAGTTCATCTATCTCATTTTGAAGTTTTCCAATATTTTGAGATGCTTCTATCATTGTAGAATTGTCTCCAATATTTGAAGCTTCTACAAGTTTTTTATTTTCAGTTTCTAGCTCCTCTTCAAGTTCCATAATTTTTGTTTCACAAAATTCTAACTCTTTTTTGTATGGAGCATTCTCTTTACTTCTTGCTTGGACTAGGGCAGAGCGTAATTTTTTTCGTTCTTTATTGTCTATTTTGGGTTTGGTAGGTTTTGATTTTTCGGTCATCATGCTATCTTCTTCTTCCCAACCTATCTTTTCTAAGAATTCATCGTAAGTACCATCAAAATATTCTGCCCCACCTTTATGGAAAATAATCAAAGCATCGGCAAGTCTTCTTAAAAGCATTTCAGAGTGAGTAACCATGATGGTTGAACCTTTGAACTCTTCTATGGCTTTACAAAGTGAGTCAATAGAGTACATGTCTAAGTGGTTGGTAGGCTCATCTAGTAGGAGTAAATTTGATTCTGTTCCAATGATTTTACCTAGCATAACACGACTTCTTTCTCCACCAGAAAGAACAGAGATTTTTTTATCGGCTAACTCTCCTGAGAACATCATGGTTCCACAAATACTTCGTGTTTCTGCAATACCTATCTTTAGACTAACAGAGGCAATTTCATCGATAATGGTTGCATTTGTATTGAGTCTCTCAATATTGGTTTGTCCAAAGTGTGCCATAGAAGTTGAAGGATGGAACTTTAGTTCTCCCTCTTGTTCTGGAAGTTCTCCTGAAATGTAGTTCAATAAGGTTGATTTACCTTTACCATTTTTACCAATAATCGCTAGAGTTTTTCCATTTTCTAAGACAAAAGAGACATCGTTAAAAAGCTTTTCATCCTCTTTGTAGCCAAAACCTAGATTTTCAGCTCGTAGATTTATTTTGGCTGGAGTCTCTTTGTAGTTAAAGGAAAAATTGAGATTGCTTTCACTTTCTAAGCTCTCCATTTCGTCCATTTTGTCTAAGATTTTCTGTTTTGACTGTGCAAGAGCAGCTGTTGAAGCTCTTGCTTTATTTTTTGCTACAAACTCTTCAAGTTCTTTACGTTTTTTCTCTTGGTTTTGTCTTGTCTTCTCATAGGTTTCATCGCTAAGTGCCAAGGTTTCATCATATTTTTTAGTAGATCCTTGAATCATATGAAGCATTTTTCTTTGAATTCCCATTGTATGTGTGGTAACAGCATCCATGAACTCACGGTCATGGGTAATGAGAATGACTTCACCATCAAAAGTACGAATGAACTGTTTTAACCAACGAAGAGAGAGTAGGTCAAGGTAGTTGGTTGGTTCATCGAGTAGAAGCATATTTGGTTCAGTTGCTAAAAGTTTCGCAAGGTTAATACGGATTTGGTATCCACCAGAAAAACTCATGGGATCTTTTTCTAGGTCTTCACCTGTAAAGCCCAAACCAAAAAGGATTTTTTCTATTTTGTAGAAGTTGTACTGCTCCTCTTCACTTAGAACTAAAGAACACTCTTCTCTAACGGTTGGTTCAGTAAATACTAAGTGCTGTTTTAATGTACCAATTTTGTAGTTTTTAGGAATGCTTATCTCACCATCATCATGGCTCTCTTCATCTAAGATAATTTTAAAAAGGGTTGATTTTCCTGTTCCATTACGACCAATTAGTCCTATCTTTTGATTAGAATTGACTTTGAGATTAAGGTTTTTAAAAAGAGTCTGTCCACCAAAACTTTTGGTTAGGTTTGTAAGTTGTATCATATTTAATTAGTCCATTATAAAAATATTGGAAGAATTATATCAAAAAGTTGGAAGAACTACTTTTGGAAAATGTAGTTCTTTTAGTTTTAATTATTTAAAATATTTAATAGTTGCTTTTTCTTTAAGTTCTTTTTTAATTTTGTCAAAATTTGTAGAGAATTTTCTATTTTTTAGTTCTTTAATTATTGACTCTTTTACTTCTGAAAGAGGTGTAATTTGGGCAGGTTTTGCACCTTCTTTATATATGATATGATAACCAAAAGTTGTTTTTAGTGGTTTTTTAGTTATTTCATGAACTTTGAGATTAAAAGATGTCTCTTCGAAGTTAGGTACCATTTTACCTTTAGAAAACCAACCTAAATCACCACCATTTGATGATGATGGACCAATTGAGTGTTCTTTTGCTAATTTAATAAAATTTTCTTCTAATTCAGAACCTTTTAATGTGCTAAGTTTTGCAAGTAGTTCACTTGCTTTTTTCTCTTCTTTTAGTAAAATATGACGTACCTTTACACTCTCTGGCTTTCCATATCTTTTTTTATTTTCTGAGTAAAACTTTTCAATTTCTCTATCACTCACTTCTATATCAGCACGCATCTTAATAATCCAGCTTCTAACCAATAAATCTTTTTTTAATATTTCTAACTCTTTTTTGTAAATATCACTATTTTCAATTCCCTCTTCTTTAGCTTTCTTACTAAGAATTTCTTTTTCAATTAGGAAGTTAAGTAGTTGAGATTTTTTAGATTCTAATGATGCAATATCTCCCTCTAAGTTATTAGTTTTTTCTAAATAATTATTAATGTTCTCATTTGTTATAGGAACACCATTCACAGTTGCAAGTGTATTAGAAGCAAGTAGAGTAGAAGTCATAAGTGATATAGCAATAATAGAAGTATGTAAGAATTTATTCATATTTGTATCCTTTAATATTTAATTTAATTATATTATTTTACCTTAAATTAATAAAATAAAAGTTAATTTTTATAAATGCTAAATATCTTAGGATAACCTATTTCTAAAATCCTCATAACTAAATTTTTTAACTAGATCAATATCTCCATTTTTTCGTTTAATTGCGATAGAAGGTAGAGGAACACCGTTAAAAGTTGTAGCCTTCACCATAGTGTAGTGCATTTGATCTTCAAAAATAACTTTGTCATCAACTTTTAATGGTGCATCAAAAGAGTAGTCTCCCATGATGTCTCCTGCTAGACAGCTGTTTCCTGCTAGTCTGTAGGTGTAGTTTTTTTTATTTGCCTCTTTTGCTCCACGAACTTCTGCTCGGTAAGGCATAATGATAGTATCAGGCATTTGTGCTTCTGCTGAGGTATCTAAAATGGCAATATCTATTCCATTATGTACAATATCAAGTACAGAGGTAACTAGTGTTCCTGTCTCCCACCCAACAGCTTCTCCTGGTTCTAAGTATAGTTGTATGTGAGGATATTTTACTTGAAAGGTGTTTAGAATATTTATGAGCTTCTCTATGTCATACCCTTTACGTGTAATATGATGACCACCACCAAAGTTGACCCATTTTAGTTTTGGTAAATATTCTTTAAATTTCTCTTCAAAGGTTTTGAGTACATTTTCAAGTGCAGTACTATCTTGTTCACAAAGTGCATGAAAATGAAGCCCCTCTATGTTGTCCATTATTGAACTGTTAAAATTTGTTTTAGTGGTTCCAAGGCGAGAGTATACTCCACAAGGGTTGTAGAGTTCTACAGGTGATTCTGAGTATTCAGGGTTTACACGTAATCCAAGAGAAAGGTTAGTATTGTAAGATTTTGCTAAGGTTCCAAAACGATGAAGTTGAGAAGGAGAGTTAAAGATTAAATGGTTTGAGATTTTAGCTAACTCCTCAATATCTTCTTCTTTAAACGCAGGGCTGTAGGTATGCAACTCTTTTTGAAATTTTTCATTTGAAAGTTTAGCTTCGTGAAGTCCAGAGGCACAACAACCGTCAAGATATTTTGAGACAAGAGGAAAACTTTTCCAAAGGGCATAACCCTTTAATGCAAGGAGTATTTTTACTCCAGTTTTCTTTTTTATATTTTGTAGAGTTTTTAGATTGTTCTCTAATAGTTCTTCTTCTAATAGCCAATATGGGGTAGATAATTCTTCATTTTTCATAGAAGAATTATAACTTAAACCTCTTTAACCGTTATAACTTTATCTGCATTTTTGAAGATAGCTTCGACACGATTTTGCCATAATTTACCAAACTCCTTTTTCTCTTCTGGGGTTGCTACATTTTGCATGAGTTTTCCCATTAGTTCTTGCATTTTTGGGTTTCCACCTACTGAACTTGGATCATAAGTTACTTCAACAGTTTTACCTGTGTCTAGTCGTTTAAATATTACTTCAGAACCAATTTCTGCATTAAACTCCATGAGGTTATTTCTTGCAAAGTTTCCGTTGAGTCCTTTAAATCCTGAGTGTTCAGTAGCTCCTGTGATTTGTGAGATTACATTCGCAATCACTCCTGCAACACCCTCTAAAGCATCAGCCTTAAATGAGACAAAAATATTACCTCTTATTGGTGTTGAACCATCAGAGTAGAGTGCTGCTAAAGCTTTTACAGTACTTAAATATGCTCCTGAAACAGTAGGACATGAGTGTCCTGCTGATTTTACAATGTCGAGATAAGAGAATTCAATTATGCCCTCTTCAAATGTTCCTAAAAAATCAGAGAGTGGATCTTTTAGTGTGATACTAGGTGTGTTGTCAAAAAATGTTGGATAGTTCATATGTTTCCTTTATTATATAGTTTTTATTTCTATTAGTTCACTAATATGATTGAATATTTTTTCAACTCTTCGTTGCCAAAGTACTTCAAAATCTATCTCTTCTCCTTGTGTCGCTTCACCATTGAGTACTTTAGACATAAGCATATCTTGTTTTGGATCAACAGGAATAGAGCTTAAATCATATTTGGTAATGATTGCATCACCGTTGTCTATTCTTTCAAATTTAATATCTCCTTCAAAGGGAATATTGAAATTTATAAGATTTGTTCGGTTAAATTTTCCTTCAACACCTCTAAAACCAAGTGTGAGTGTAGCTCCTGTAATATGACTAACAACATCTGCCATGACAGATGTAATTTCGTCTGTATACTCTTTATTAAATGAGACTCTAATATTACCTCGAATAGGCATTTCATCTTTGTAAAGAGCTTTTAATCCTTTAAGCGTCATAAGGTATGCTCCCGTTACATCAGGACAAGAGTGACCAGCATTTTTTACTACATCAAGGTAGCTAAACTCCACAATACCATCATGAAAAGTACCTAAAAATTTTTGTAAAGGATCTTTTAGTTTAATAGTAGGTCTTGTTTTAAAAAAAGTTGGATAGTTCATAATCATTAGCAATGCCCTTAAAGGTTAAAGTAAATAGACTTTTTACATAAGACTAATATCTTCAAAATATAGGGTTATGCAAGAAATCTAATGATTATAGTTTAAGGATGGGTTGTAAATCTTGACACAAGTCAAGAGACTAGTCATTCATCTTATTTATTGTTAATAAACGACAAGAGTTTTCTAGGATTGCTACTTTTTTTACCATTTCTCGTAAATCTCGGTCATAAGAGATAAGTCCAAAACCCTTAATAAGTAGTAGGTGATTTTTATTATTTTGGAAATAGTTAGCAATTTCATAAGGGGCTCTCTTCTCCCAATCATCAAAGCTTTGTGGGTCATAGACATGTACTTCTTTTAGTATGCTATAACCATAATAATCTTTAGGAATAACCAAAGAGTGGTCAAAAGAGTATGCAGTTGCGTAAGGGGGCATGGTGTAGGAGATATATTTTGCATTAGGTAGAGATTTATAAATTTCTAAGTGTATCTCTGTGTCATGTGTGGCTTCTTTCCACCTATAATCTTTTCTGCTATGACAGTTGAGACGAATAAAACCATTCTCATCAACTTCATCTAAAATAATCTCTTTTTTATTAATAATAAATGCATTAATATCTACTTTTGCAGAGAGTGAACCATGGAAAACACCAAAGTAATTTTTAGAGAACATTGAGTGCGATATGTGTTGAAGTTCTTTATGTAAGTGAGAGTCCATGCGAATCTAATCCTAATAGATAATAATTTTTGTTATTATATCAAAAATAAAAGATTATAAAAAAAGTGATAAAAATGAATAATATTCCCCATATTCCTGTTTTGTTAGATGAAGTTCTTGATGGATTCTCAAGCATTAAAAAGGGCTACTTTGTTGACTGTACTCTTGGGTATGCAGGTCATTCAGAAGCGATATTAAAGAGTTATGAGCAGATAAAACATATTGGGATTGACAGAGATGATGAGGCATTGGCTTTTTCAAAAGCAAGATTAGAGCCATTTATTGAGCGTTCAACACTCTATAAAGGGACATTTGCTAATACCCTACCTACATTAAATGAGAGTCCAATAACAGGTCTTCTTGCAGACTTTGGTGTCTCATCGTTACAGTTAGATAAGATGGAGCGTGGTTTCTCTTTTGAGAGTGAAACTTTGGACATGAGAATGGATGCAACAGCAGAACTTTCAGCCTATGAAGTGGTTAATGAGTATGCTCAAGATAAATTGGAGTATATTTTAAACCATTATGGTGAAGTTCGTTCATATAAAAAAGTAGCAGCAGCCATTGTTCAAGCACGAAGTGTTAAACCTATTGAGAGTGGAAAAGAGTTAGCTGAGGTTATATGCAGTGTTATTCCACGTGGTGGTAAAATTCATCCTGCGACGCTTTCGTTTCAAGGAATTCGTATTGAAGTTAACAACGAACTAGGGGAGATTGAAGCTCTTTTAGATGTTCTTGAAGAGAAGTTTAAAGCAGGTGAGTTAAATGGAACCATTGTTTCACTCATTACTTTTCACTCCTTAGAAGACAGATTGGTTAAAAACCGTTACAAAACATGGGCTACCAAGTGTATTTGTGATCCACAAGCGATGCGTTGTGAGTGTGGTAAAAATAATGAACTAGGTAAAATGTTGGTTCGTAAACCCATTGTTGCTACTAAGAAAGAGCTAAAAATTAATGCACGTTCACGATCTGCAAAATTAAGAACATTTATATTTAAAGGGGTAAAATGAGTGCTAAAGTAGAAGAAGAAAATGGTGTGACTACAGGTATGATACTCATTACCATCTCTTTAACTGTTTTAATTTTACTTTTGACCTTACCAAATATCTATTTAGATAATCAAATCTATTATGAAAGTAGAAAACTTGCACATCTTAATAAAGTAAAAATCATATTAGAAGAAGAGCAGATTATTATTAAAAACAGACTAGAAGAGATTAATGTGAGAGAAAATCTTTTAAATAGAGAGTAGAGGTTAAGTATGATTAGAAAATTTCTTGAATTTGCGATTGATAGACCTGTCTTAAACCATATTTTTATGGTCTTCATGATTATTATGTCCCTCTTTGCCTATCAGAGCATTCCTAAAGAGATTTTTCCTCCTTCACAACTTGATAAGGTTACTATATCTGGAGTTTATGCTGGAGCAAGTGCTGATGTCTTAGATAAAATGGCTGTAAAAAGTATTGAGGATGAGCTAAAATCTGTCTCTGAAATAGATACGATTTACACGACTATACAAAATGGTCTTTTTAGTATATCTGCTGAGATTGTCTCGGGTAGTGACAATCAGATGGTTTTGGGTGAGGTTAAAGATATTATTTCTAATATAAGACGAGACTTACCATCAGATATGGATGAACCTATTGCTAAAATTGCTATTCATAACTACCCTCTTGTTTTGGTAGCCGTTGCAGGAAAAGTACCTATGACAGAGTTAGTTGATGGTGCAAATGAGTTAAAAAGTAGTTTAGCACTCATTCCTGATTTGTCTGATATTATTATTCGTGGTGAGTCAGATGAAGAGATACTCATAACTCTTAATCAAGAGAAAATAGATGCTTATAGACTCTCTAAATCAGCTGTTTATTCGGCTATCTCCTCTCTCTCTTCTATCTTTCCTGTGGGAACCATTAAAGAGAAAGGAAATCATCTTTATATCTCAACAATTAATGGAGAGAAGAGTAAAAAAGCTCTAAAAGAGAGTATGCTTTCAGTAAATGGAAAACGCTTTTACCTAGGAGATATTGCAGAGGTTAAGTTAGGTCTAGCAGACCCAGACCAACTCTCTCATTACAATGGAAAACCAAACATCTCTTTGGATATTAAAAAAACTAAAGATGGAAATGCTATTGCTTTAAGTAAGAAAGTAAGAGCTGTCTTAAAAGAATACAATGAAAAATATCAAGGTAGATTAACATTTGAGCCTTATACGGATACTTCTATTTGGATTAAAAATAGACTAAATTTAGTATCTTCAAATATTATTTTTGGTCTTATAATGGTCATGTTAGCACTATTTTTGTCACTAAATTTACGTATTGCTTTGGTTGTTGGAGTGGGAATTCCAGCATCATTTATGATTACTCTTATTGCAGCAGATATGATTGGTTACAGTTTAAATATGCTAACGCTCATGGGAGCATTAATCGCCTTAGGTATGTTGGTAGATGAAGCCATTGTTGTAGCTGAAAATATCTATCGACACATTGAGATGGGGAAAAGTCCTAGAGAAGCAGCCATTGATGGTTCAGTAGAGATGTTTCCAGCCATTTTAACAGCAACACTTACAACGGTATTTGCTTTTTTACCTCTACTTATAATGAGTGGGAAAATGGGAATGTTTATGCAGGTATTACCCGTTATGATTTCTATTTTATTACTCTCTTCCTTATTTGAAGCTTTTTATTTTTTACCTCTACATGCAAAAGAGTTTTTCTCTATAGGAAATTTAGATAAAGTGCAACATAAAGAGAGTCTCTTTTGGAGTTATTTGAATAACTCATATAGTAGAATTTTAAAGTTTTTATTAAAATATAAAGCAAGTTCCTTGTCACTTTTAGTTGCTTTAATTGTTCTTGGAACTGTAGGTATGGCAAAAATCACTAAATTTCAACTATTTCCAGAATTTGATGTTCAGCAAATCTACCTAAATGGAAAAGTAAATATTAATCATGAGTTAAAAGATACAGAAGTATATGTGACTAAAATAGAAGAGGCATTGTTAGATAAGTTAGATAAAAATGCAGTAGATTCTGTCACTTCTGTTATTGGTTTTAAGATTAATCAAGATAATACTTTTGATTTAGGGGAGAATCTTTTTCATATTTTTATTAACTTACATGAAAAAGCACCGGAGAATATTTTTGATAAGTATGTTAATCCACTTTTCTCTTTAGAGTATGATAGTAGGGATATGGTTCGAAAAGAGAAAGCTCAAGTTATATCAAAAGAGATACAAGAGAAGATTTTAAATGAGTTAAAAGATTTGAAAGTTGATGGTATAAAAGTTTTTGAAGAGTTTAATGTTTATGCTGTTCAAACAGGTATGGTTGGAAATGATATTGAAATTGGTATTGCAGCACCTTTAGAGAAAGATGTTATGAGTGCCTTATCTAAAATTGAAGAGAAGTTGTCTCATATAAATGGTACACATGATATAGGTGATAATGCAACTCAAGGGGAGAGAGAACTAAAATTAAGAGTTAATGAATATGGTCAATCATTGGGACTTAGTGAAGGGTATATTACAAATGCACTGAGAGGTTCGTTCTTTAAAGCTGAGTATGGAAAAATGTTTAATAAAGAGGGGTTAGTACGTATAAAAATTGAAGACCAATATCGAAACCAAAGAGGGAGTATTGATAACTTTAAATTGACTACATCAGAAGGAAAAGTAGTTGTACTTTCTGCTGTTTGTGACTTCTATTATCAAAAAACTTTTGTAAAGATCTTTAAAGAAGATGGTGAAAAAGTTCGTACGGTTTATGCAAGTGTAGATGGGATTGACAAAGATGGAGTTGAGATAATCTCAGCCGATGTCATGACTGAGTTACAACCTCTTTTAGACTCTTTAAAAGAAGAGGGTATTAAGGTTATTGTAAAAGGTGAAGAGAAAGAGAATAAAAAAATACAACAAGAGATGATACAAGCAGCACTTATAGCTGTCTTTTTGATTTTTATTACTTTGGTATGGATGTTTAACTCTTTTGCTCAACCACTGATTATCGTAGCTATTATTCCTTTGAGTATTTTGGGTGTTTTAGTTGGTACAAAATTAATGGGTATGAATCTCAGTATGCCAGGAGCTATGGGAATAGTAGGTTTGGCAGGAGTAGTTGTGAATGATGGTCTTATCATGCTTTCATTTGTTAGAAGAGCTAAAAATGACGATGAGGTATCCTTATTGGCTGTCCAGAGGTTACGACCTATTATCTTAACTTCTGTCACCACGGTTCTTGGACTCTCAACACTTATGTTTTTTGCTTCTGGTCAAGCACTTATTTTACAACCAATGGCAATTAGTCTTGGTTTTGGAATTGCATGGGCAACAGTACTTAACTTGTACTTTGTACCGTTAATGTTTGCTGTTCTCTACAGGGTAGATGCAAGAGAGAAAAAAGGAATTTTAACTCCTATTCAACTTTGGAAAATTGGAAATCAATTTATAGGTTCAAGGAAAAATAGCTAATGTCTAAAATAGAGTTTACAAAAGAAGAAAAAGAGATATTTGTGCAAAAATTAAAGCACTATTTTAACAATGAGCTTAGTCAAGACATTGGTCAGTTTGATGCAGAGTTTTTATTAGATTTCTTTTCAAAAGAGATAGGTGTCTATCACTACAACAAAGGTCTACAAGATGCACAAGATATTTTTAAAAGCAGAGTAGATAGCATTACAGATGCCATTTATGAGTTGGAAGTTCCTACAGAGTTTTTGAGAAAGTAGAAAGAGAGCAAGAGATAAATATTACAATTTGACATATTTTTACTATTTTAAATTTTAAAATGATATACTTTTGAAAGTTAATTAAAAAAGGTATAAAAAATGTTAGCAGATAAAAAAGATAAATATTTTGAAATAATCCGTGAAGATATTTTTACCAACGAGGGTGATTTGGTATATGAAAACTATCTGGAAGAGTTTGAGCCTTATGCCGTGAGTAAAGAGAACAAACCTTATGCAAACTATGGTGCCATTACACTTTTAGGTTTTGGGGTAAAGTCGGAAAGTGAAACAAGCATTCGTAAGCAAGACAAGAAGTTTAAAAAAGAGTACGAAAAAGCAAAAGAACAAATTAGCACCGAAGTACTCGGAACTCACCCACTTTTAGAAACCTACATAACAGACGACTTAAGCTACAGTCTACTTAGTCCATTTTTAAGAAACCTGACCTATGGTAAAAGTCTACTTTCCGTATGGATTCACGAAGGTGAAACCTACGCATTGGTCTATGCTGGAAAAGGAGAGAGTGCTTGTAATCTGCTTTTCTTTTGTCGGGTTAGGGAGGCGTAAAATATTTAAAGGTGGAGGGAAGTTAGAAGTTCTTTTCATCTTATAGGTTCAGCTCATATCGAGTATTACGACCAGAAAATCCCTCTATCTCTCTTATAACTCCTTTATTGACCATATCTTTTAGATGCCGAGAAGCTGTAACAGCATCGGTTTTAGTCAAAGCTCTATATTTTTTATTGGTCAGTCCACCTTCAAAATTTCCTTTTCCAATGTCAAGCAGTTTATTAATAACTTTATTTTGTTTTTCATTGAGTTTTAGATGTCTTATTT
>Ga0256826_1000202_pt1 | contig 33653 bp, 33 predicted proteins | sample CV79metaG_FD_185975 | JGI IMG/M metagenome (GOLD analysis project Ga0256826, IMG submission 185975) | Hydrothermal vent microbial communities from East Pacific Rise, Pacific Ocean - CV79 | ecosystem: Environmental > Aquatic > Marine > Hydrothermal vents | place: Pacific Ocean: East Pacific Rise...
ACCTTTGCACCATTTGATTCTAAATATGATAGATATTTAAGGGGTGAATATGAGTTGAGTCCCTTAGAGGACTTAGGTTTAACTCTTTTCTTCTCAAACAATAATTTAACCTGTGCTAAATGTCATGTGCTTAAAGGTGAAGATGAAGAGGGTGAAACATTTAGTAATTATGAGTATCATAATATTGGAGTCCCGAGTAATCCACTTTTAGTTAAAAAAGGGATAGTCTCAGCTGATTATATTGACCATGGTCTTTTAGAAAATCCCGCTATTACAGATACAAAACATGACGGTAAGTTTAGAGTTCCTACCCTTCGAAATATCGCAGTGACAGCTCCTTATATGCATAATGGTGTTTTTACAAGTCTACGAGGAGTTATGGAGTTTTACGATAAGTACAACAATAAAGAGAGAATTAATAACCCAGAGACTTTAAAACCATGGGCCGAACCAGAGGTTAAAGCAACGGTTAACCTTGATCTTCTAGAAGCTAAAAAATTAACAGATCGTAAAATAGACGCACTCATCGCATTTATGAAAATACTTACTGATAAGCGTTATGAGCATCTAATCAAAAATTAAAAATAATTTAACTTTTTCAGTAGAATAAATTAGATATAATTAAAGTAAAAAAAGTATGACATATTGCCATACTTTTTAAATAAACTAATCTGTAAGGATATACTTCCCTAAATAAGGAAGTGTTATGAAAATACCAAATTTATTTAGTTTATATACTAAGAATAGAAGAGCAAAAAAATATGAATATGCAGATATCACAAAATGATTTTATAAAAACGATAGAATTATTTGCTGGTGTTGGTGGATTTCGTATCGGCTTAGAGAATATTAAAAACAAAAAATTTAATATCGTCTGGAGTAATCAATGGGAACCATCAACTAAATTACAGCATGCTTCACAAATATATGTAAAACAATTTGGAGCGTATAATCACTCTAATGAGGATATTTCAAAAGTAAAAGTATCTGATATTCCAGATCATGATATGCTTGTTGGTGGTTTTCCTTGTCAAGATTATTCTGTGGCAAGCACACTTAAAAATTCACATGGAATTAATGGGAAGAAGGGTGTTTTATGGTGGGAAATCTATAGAATACTTCAAGAAAAAAAAGAGAAAGCTCCTAAATACCTATTATTGGAAAATGTTGATAGACTTTTAAAATCACCAGCAAGTCAAAGAGGTAGAGATTTCGCGATTATATTATCATCTTTAAATATCTTAGGTTATGCAGTTGAGTGGAGAGTTATAAATGCTAGTGACTATGGTATGCCTCAAAGAAGACGAAGAGTTTTTATATTTGCTTCAAAGAAAGGTACGAGTTTTTATAATAATCTAAATAAAAATTCTATTATAGACAATCTTCATTCAGAAGGTCTTTTTGCTAAAACCTTTCCAATTAAAAATATTAATGAAACAAAAATTATTATGCAAAAACTAAGTGATGACTTAGTAGATATTACAAATAACTTCAATATAAAAACACCAAAAAATAATGCTTTTTTAGAAACAGGATATATGCTCAATGGAATCTATTATACATCGAAAATAGAAGTTGATTATGATGGTGAGTATTCTGTTTTAAAAGATTTTTTGCAGGATGAAAAGAGTGTACCTAAAGAGTTTTATATTAGCAGTAAAGAGTTAAAAAAATGGGAATACCAAAAAGGCTCAAAATCGATACAAAGAGTAAACAAGACTACAGGGCATCAGTACACATATAGCGAAGGGAGTATGGGATTCCCAGATAGCTTAGAGAAACCATCAAGAACCATAATTACAGGAGAAGGTGGAGCTAGTGCTTCAAGGTTTAAACACGTAATTAACATAAATGATAAATATAGAAGATTAACACCTATGGAGTTAGAACGCTTAAATATGTTTCCTGATAATCATACAGAGGGTGTTACAGATACTAAAAGAGCATTTTTAATGGGTAATGCTTTAGTTGTAGGTATAGTAGAGAGATTAGGTAATACAATTTTAGAAGAAATTCAAGAGGGTATATAAATGAGTATAGAAGACAAAAGAAAAGGAAGAGTGCAACCAATAAGATTATCACCAGATTTTTTTCCTTTAGACATACATAAATCTATGTTTATTAATGACTTAACAATTACAATTCCATCTTATTATGTTAAAACATGGGGCAGTGAAATACTAGACAAGCATAATCAAAATAATCGGAAATGGGAAGTTTATATAAAATATGAATCTCCTAAAGAGATGGGTAAAGAGTCATATGATTTTAAATCTAATTTAACCTTATCTTTTATTAAAAATAGAAATAAAGAGAGTAGTTATAGATTAAAATGGGATAATGATTTTGCAGTGCAACTTGCTAAAGATTATCCAAAAAGTTTTGTAAGAGCATTAGAGTTTCATATAGGTGATGAACACTACAAAGATTTAAAATATACAGAGTTTGATATAGGTGGATTCAAAGAACAGTTACAAGTAAAAATAAAATGGGAATCTTATAAGTTAGTTGTAATAATCAAAGAGTTTTTTCGAGTCAGAGATGAAGAACAAGGTTTTCCAAAAGTTTTTAAGGAGTTAAGTTCTTATTTAATTGCAGATTATTTACTTAGTTCTGAAGATGAACTATTAAGACGGATTCAAATTACAGAATGGAAACAGCGAAAAGAGATGTCAACTGAATTAAATGAAAACAACATCTACATATTATTAAATAGAGAAAAAAAAGAGGTTTATTTTGGAGAGACAAAGCAATCTTTATCAAAAAGATACCCATCCACTCAAAAACATCACTCATTTGAGGATTGGGAGGAATATTCTATAATTCAATTACCTTCTGAAACATCAGATCATACTCGATTACTTATCGAACGAGTATTAATTGCTACTGGAGCAAAATTATTTCCAAATAAGATATATACAGAACCTTCAGTTTTAAATGAAATTAATGGATTAAGACTCCAAAATAGAAAAAAATGATGAAAATATTTATAATCCTAACTATCTTACTAACTACTTTACAAGCGAGTGAAGTCAATATATACACACACAGGCACTATCCATCAGATGAAATACTATTTAAAAAATTTACACAAAAAACTGGTATAAAAGTTAATGTAGTACAAGCAAATGCTGACCAAATAATGAAACGTTTAGAAGAAGAGGGAAAATACTCTCCTGCAGACTTACTCTTAACTGTAGATGTAGGAAGACTCTCTTATGCAAAAGAGAAAGGTTTACTCCAAGCTATACATTCCAAATTTTTAGAAGAGGTTATACCTTCTAATCTAAGAGATTATGAGAATTATTGGTTTGGTGTAACAAAACGTGCAAGAGTTCTTGTTTATAATATTGACACTGTTGACCCTAAAACACTCTCTACTTATGAAGCTTTAACAGATAAAAAATATAAGAACTCTATTTTAGTACAAAGTTCTTCAAATATCTATAATCAATCTCTCCTCGCTTCAATTATTGCCCATAAAGGTAGAAAAAAAGCAAAAGCTTGGGCAAAAGGTATAAAAGATAATTTTGCTAGAAAACCCACAGGAAGTGACCGTGACCAGATGCGAGCACTTGCTGCAGGAATGGCTAAGGTAGCTATTGTCAATACTTACTATGTAGCACAACTAATTAACTCTAAAAGCTTTAGTGATCAGGCAGTTGCAGAGATGATAGCTATATATTTTCCAAATCAAGGTGAGGGTGAACGCGGTGCACATATAAATATCTCTGGTGTTGGTGTGACGAAATATGCTAAGCACAAAGAGAATGCTATTAAGTTTATAGAGTTTTTATGTTCTCCTGAAGCACAAAAGGTTTTTACACTACAAAACTATGAGTACCCAGTAAACAAAAATGTTGCACCATCAAAGCTCTTAGTATCTTGGGGGCACTTTAAAGAGGATAGTATTGAACTCTCAAAACTTGGTCAGTACAATACTGAGGCAGTAAAAATATTTAACGAAGTAGGATGGCAATAGAATGTTAAATCGCTGGTCATCTTTTAGTTATCTCTTAACTTTTATCATTATTTTACCTATTGCTCTTGTGATAAACCATGCTTTTGGAAGTGATACTGAGACTCTTACACACCTTAAAGAAACGGTACTTGTAGAGTATGTAACTACTACTTTTATTTTAGTTGTGGGTGTCGGATTATTAAGCTTAATTTTAGGGGTTTTTAGTGCTTATTTAACCACATTTTATGAATTTAAACTTATTGGTTTTTTTATCTTTTCTTTAGCACTACCTTTTGCAATTCCTACTTATATTATGGGCTATATTTACTCCGATATATTTGGTTACTTTAACTATTTTCATCTCTTTTTACGCTCTCTTGGGATAAAAGAGTATTTTAATGTTTTAAATATCTACTCAGTTATAGTTATTATGAGTTTAGCTCTCTATCCTTACGTTTATTTGATCGTAAAAGCCTCTTTTGAGAAGAGTAAAAGTGCGCTTCTTAACCCTGCTCTAAGCCTTGGAAGTTCTCGTAAAAAACTCTTTTTTAAGATTATTCTTCCTCTCTCTCGTCCTGCTATTGTTGGCTCACTTGCTCTTGTAATGATGGAGACTATTAGTGAGTATGGTATCACTGAGTACTATAATATTAAAACAATGACTCCAGCTATTTTCAACACTTGGTTTGGTCTGCATGACTCTAAGAGTGCGACTTATATTGCTGTTATGGCTATGATAATGGTTTTAGCAGTTTTGGGCTTTGAGAAGTACAACAGAGGTAAGGCAAGCTATAAAATAGAAAACTCCAATACTGAAGTTACAAAGCAGACTTTAAAGGGTTATAAACTCTACCTTAGTTACTTTTTTCTCTCTATTCCTATTATATTTGGATTTATTATTCCTCTTATCTGGATAGGAGTTTACTCCTATGAGTATCTCACTACATCAATAGATGAGAAGTTTATAACTATTTTAACAAACTCATTAATATCTTCAACCCTAAGTGCTTTTATCATTATGTTCTTTGCATTTTTAGTTGCTTATACAAGCCGTATCTATCCAAATCTAATAAATAGATATTTAAGTAAAATTCTCTCACTAGGTTTTACTATGCCAGGGGCTGTTATTGCCATAGGTATTATTATGCTTTTTACAGATATAGACAAATGGTTAATAGAGCACTATATTACCACTACTATGTTTCTAAGTGGCTCTTACTTTACTCTTCTCTTTGCTTATATTGTTCGCTTTTTTGCGATTGGTGTGAGTAGTGTTGAGTCAAGTTTTGAGAGAGTCAGTATGGACTTAAATAAGGCTTCAAGGTCTCTGGGATATAACTACTTTGAGACTATGAAAAAAGTTGAACTTCCCTTAATGAAAAACTCACTCTTGTTTGGTTTTGCCTTAGTTTTTATAGCGACTATAAAAGAGTTACCTGTTACCTTGGTTTTAAGACCATTTAACTATGAGACATTTGCAACCAAAGCATATACACTAGCAAATTCGCAGATGATACATGAAACAGCACTCTATTCTCTTGGTATTATAGTGCTTTCGCTTATTCCATTAACAATTATAATACTGAAGAGGCATAGATGATTTTAGAGTTAAAAGATTTAAACAAAAGTTTTGATAAAGCAGTCTTAAAAAATATTAATTTAGAGATTGAACAGGGTGAAATCATCTCAATACTTGGTAAAAGTGGAAGTGGAAAATCAACACTTCTCAATATTATTGCAGGATTTCAAAAAGCTGGCAGTGGTTCTTTAGTTATTAATGAGCAGACTGTTTTTAACAAAAAAATAGATATCGAGCCACAAAATCGTAATATCGGTTTTGTATTTCAAAACTATGCTCTTTTTCCTCATTTAAATGTGAAAGATAATCTTCTCTTTGGTGTGAAAAATAAGAAAGACAAGTCTATAGTAAGTCAACTTTTAGAACTTGTTGAGTTACAAGGGTATGAGAAAAAATATCCACATGAACTGAGTGGTGGAGAGCAGCAACGCATTAGTATAGCTAGAGTGTTAGCCACAAATCCCGATATTATTTTACTAGATGAGCCTTTTTCTAGTGTTGATACACTTTTAAAAGCAGAGATAGAAAAAGAGCTTTTGACTCTGATTAAAAAGAGTGGTAAAACAGCTATATTTGTGACACACGACCCTAAAGAAGCGATGGCAATAAGTGATAAAATTGCATTTATAGAAGATGGTGAAATTATTCAGTATGACACACCACAAAATATCTACTATAAACCAAAATCAAAAGTAGTAGCATCCTTTTTTGGTATTGCAAACTTTATAGGTGAGCAGTGCTATAGACTTAATGAGATTACATTAAATGTGGATGAGGGTATGTATGGGGTAAAAGTAAATTACTCTATATTTAGAGGTGAGTACCATGAGTTACACATTGATGTAAATGTAGATAATCAAGAGTATCCTTTTGTTGTTTTTGACTATAGTAATTTTCATAAAAAAGAGGAGTTCTTTATATCGTTAAGGAAGAGGGTATAATTAAAGAGCTATTTTATTTAATTCGCTAAAATGCTAAGTATAAAACTTTTTAATGGATATAAAATGGGTAAAATAATTATAGCTATCTTACTTCTACTAACTCTTAACCTATCTGCAAACTTCTTAGATGAAGGCTTTATAGAGTATGAAAAGGGGAACAAACTAGCTGCGAGTAAACTCTATAAAAAAGCATGTGATAATGAAAACTACAATGCCTGTGTCCGTTTAGGTATCCTCTATTTTACAGGTGATGGTGTCAAAGAAAACCATAAAAAAGCTAAAAAATTATTTAAAAAATCTTGTAAAAAAAGATACTCTCAAGCCTGCTATCATCTAGGAACTCTCTATAAACGCGGTGGTAAAGGTGTTAAAATAAACTATAAAAAAGCAAGAGTCTACTATGGAGCTGCTTGTAAAATGGGACTCATAAAAAGTTGTGATCAATATAATCTTATAAGAGAAAAACGTGAAATTGTAGGTTCAGGTAGTAAAAACAACAATAATTTCAGCTATACATACACAACTGAAATATATGGTGGATAGGTATTTTACTTATTTTAACTTTATAACTATATACTTACATCATAAATATAAAAAGTGGAGCTAACTTATGAACAGAGAAAATCTTAAAAATAAACTTGCCACACTTACTCTCTCTATGTTTAGAAAAGATTTTTTTGGTATTTATCACGGTTCAATTTCTGCTAAAACAGAATCAAATCGTTTTATTATAAACACCAAAGAGGCTGTTTTTGATAATATCGATAATAGCTCTTTAATAGAGCTTTACTACAAAAGAGATTATCGATGGAACCAAGCGAGTATCGATGCAAAAATTCACCACAGTATCTACTCTCAAATTTCAGATGCTAAATTTATCTGCTTTTCTATGCCCCCTTTTACAACGGCCTACTCCCTAGAGCATAGTATTATCGTGCCAAAGGATTATTTTGGTTACAAAGAGATAGGCTCTATTCCTATAGTAGACCCAAAACAGTTTGATGACTGGTATGATAGAGCACAGAGTGAGGTAGCCTACTATATGATGAGTCATAAAACAGATATTATGGTTATTAAAGGTTATGGTGTTTATAGCTTTAACAGAGATTTAAATGAGATGGCAAAAAAACTTGCAATTTTAGAAAAGAGTTGTCGTCTTTTAATGCTTGATAGCTCAAACAGAGATTACAATTTTGATTAAAAAGGATGTATAAACAATGGCAATTATAGAAGTAGATGAGATTGATTTTAAAGAGACACTAAATAGAGAGTTTAAGAAAGGAAATATTGTTATTTTAAAATTTGGCTCTGAGTATTGTGATGCTTGTATGGCCTTAGGGTTTGAGCTTGAAGAAATTGTTAATAAACATAAAAATGTAACGGTTTTAGAGATAGATTGTGGAGACTCAGAAGAACTAGCAGAGGAATATGGTGTTATACAAGTGCCAACTATGATTATTTATGAAAAGGAGAACTCCACTCTTTGGCATAAAGAAGGAGTTCTCTTAGCTGTAGATATTGAGAAGATAATAGAGTTTTAAAGAATATTTTATAACTATTTTTAATCTTTATCCGTCCAATTAATCGATAATTAAGAGAATATAATTTATCATTAAATGTAGAGGTGTTTGAATGAAAGGCCTATTTCTAATTTTAGTTATGATTAATATTTTATTTGCAGAGAGTATAGATACTCTCTTAAAAGATTATAAACAAGAGTCAGACTTATCAAAACAGACAAAAAGTGAGAGTGCAGGGAATCTTGTCGTATTCACACGAGATGACCTAGAGAGAATGCAAGTTGAAACACTCAGTGATGTACTCAAATCTCTTCGTTTTTTTTCATATCAAGAAAACCGCTTAGGCCAAGCTGACTCCTTAAATCAAGATCCTATTACTTACTACTCAAAAAGTATTAGAGTTTACCTCAACGAAAATGAACTTTTTAGTCCCATTGCAGGGAGTGGTCTTATACTCTTTGGAAATATGGAAATGGATTTTATAGATCATATAGAGATTTATGAGGGATTTCCATCTTTTGATTTTGGAGTTGAACCTGCGACTATGGTAATCCGTTTATACACAAAAACGGCTAAACATGATGAGGGTGGAAGAGTCAAGGCAATAATTGGAAGCTATGGAACAAACAAGCAAAATGCCTACTATGCCAACTCAACTGAAGATCTTTCCTATTTTATATATGCTAATAGCCTTAAAAATAATAAAGAACAGTATGAACATGATAATGAAACACTTAAAAAAGATAGAATAACCAAGAGATTTTACTCCTCTATAGAGAATGATAATCATAAACTTGAACTTCACCTCTTAAAAACTGAAGGTGATGCTTTTATAGGTTCAATAGTTGGAAATATTCCCCAAGAGACATCAGAAGAATCCTCATATGCAAGCCTCTCCCTAAACTCAAAATTTATACATGACTCTTTAAAAATAAGTCTCTCCTATTTAAAAATAAATAGCAATTTTTCTTATACTTATGATCCTCTTAAACCTGTATTTATACCATTAGACCACACTACAGTTGCATCTATTAACTCTTTAGATCAAAACATTAATGAGGAGTCCTTTACAGCTTCAATAAAAAAAGAGTGGGAGATAGGCTTACATACACTCTCAACGGGAGTACAGTACAGATATAAGCATTTCAACCTTACAGATGTTACATTTAATATCCCTACTCCACCAATTACACAAGCATACTTTAGAGAAGACATTTACTCCTTTTTTCTCCAAGATTTAATCTCATTAAATGAGAACAATGTAATCACCCTCTCTATTATGAATCAAATTTATGATAGAGAGGGAAGTGTGAAAAATCCAAACACACTTCAACTTAGAGCTGGATACATATACACAGATAAGGCATATATTTCTAAAACATTTTTATCAAGACAAGAGTTTGCTTCAGAACCCTATATGACGATATCTCCGCATTATGGAAATGCAGATTTAAAATCTGAGACATATACATCTCTATTTCAAGAGTTTAGTTATAAAAATGAGGACTCCTTATCAAAAATGATTTTAGGCTATGGATATACTAAAAACCTTCCAATACTCAGCTCTGCCTTTATTATGGAAAATAGTGATGAGAAAATAGAGGCATTCACAGCAGCACTAGAGTACACCCTATTCTTTAGAGAAAAAGATAAGCTTGAATTACAGGCATCATATGTCTATGTTTCTTCTGTTTATCAAGGTATTGAAGATACAAATCATTACAACTATGTCATCAGATCTCTGAATAGTTACTTAAAATTTGATATTTTCAATGAACTCATTATTAATACTGGTCGTAGCCATATTGATAGTGGTTATAACTACTCAGCAGGAGTCAAATATCAAGTAAATCCTGATTTTCATCTTAGCTTCAAAGGTGTAAATATATTTGACACTGCCCTAAATAAACGCTATCTCAATAAGTTCTCACCTACTCTTAATTATGTTGAAGTGCCTACTGAAGATAGACGCTTTTTCCTATCGATGGAGTATCTATTTTGATAAAAATATTGATTTTCTTCTTTATTATCACAACTCTTCATGCAAGTGATACAAATCTAGAGTCAAAAATATTTAAAAATATCATCCATGCTATTGTGCAAAAAGAGCATCCAACAATCTACATACATAAAAAACTAAATTCACTAAGCAATCATCCTGGTGGATTAAATATAAGTTCAAAATGTGAAGATGCTGATTTAGTTATTCTATCAACATTAAAAGGACTCCCTCAAAAGTGTCAGGGAAAACTACTTTTTGGTAGCCGCTATTCACATCTAAAAAATAGTAATGTTATTGGCTCTTTTTTCTGGCAAAAAGGCAGACCAAATATACTATTTTATAAAGATAGACTCAAGAAAAATCAAATCAAACTCGATAATAGTTTTGATAAGTATATAGAGAAATAATGTTTAAATCATTCAAAGTAGGAAAAAGTTTTATTATTTTTGTCTTTTTATTGCCATTTATGACTCTTATATCGATTCTTATTTATAATGAGTATTTAAACACTAAAGAGAAAGTTTTTTCCATAATTGAGAAACATCTTATTAATAAAAAAGTCACTCTAATTAAAAACTACTCTAATCATCTCAATAAAAAATTAGGTATGGAGATTCAATCAAAAATTCTAAATAATCCAAAGGTATGTCAAAAGTATGAAGAAGAACTAACACTTCTTCAAGGTGATGAGATAAAATATCTCTACCTTCTCTATAGAGATAGTGATAAAAAATTTCGCTTCTTATTAGATGCTACAGCAAATCCAAAAGATAAGGCAGAAACAAATCAAAAATTTGACACTTTAACAGATATATGGAATAAAGCATATACAACACAAAAAGTACAAATAACAAAACAAGAAGAGCTTCAAACCTTGTGGATTACTATTGCATACCCCATAGTAGTCAATGGAAAAGTATTGGCTGTTTTAGGAGCTGATTTTACATATAATGTATATAAACAAATTGTCAATACACTTAGTCCAATGGAAGAGATATACCTTTATGTAGCAATTTTTATGAGTATCATGTTAGTAATAGCCTATATTCTTATCTACCTTTACTATATTAGTAGAAAAAAAAGTTTTATTGATCCCTTAACTCAAATATACAATAGACAATATCTCTATGAATTTTTACAAACAGCCTCACTTGAGAATTATCAGCTAATGATGATTGATTTAGATTATTTTAAAAGTATAAATGACAACTATGGACATGATATTGGAGATTTTGTACTTATAAGTGTAGTAAATGAAATAAAATCTTATATCAGAGATCAAGATCTTTTTATCCGTTTTGGAGGAGAAGAGTTTCTCCTTCTTATTAATGGGCAAAAAAGTGATGATGCCTGTAGTATAGCAGAGCGAATTAGAGAATCTATTCAAGAAAAAACGATACTTGCAAAATCACATAAGCTCTCTATAACTATCTCTATTGGAATAAATCTCTTTCCTTTTTATGCTAAAAATATTGATGAAGCAATTAAAATAGCTGATGAGCAGTTATATCATGCCAAAATAGCTGGTAGAAACTCTATTGCAGTCTCTAGAGAAAAAGACATGAAACAGAGTCAAACTTCAAAACGAATCAGCGATGTCAAAGAGGCTATAGACAACAACCGAATTAGATGTGCTATGCAACCAATATACTCAGCTTATACAGAAGAGATTATTAAGTATGAGTTACTCTTACGCCTTATAGATAACGAGGGGAATATAGTCCTTCCAGATGAATTTCTACCCTCTATTAGGCACACACAAGTATATATTAGTGTAACACAGATTGTTATTGATTTTGCAATTGAAATGATTGTTAAAAATGACTATGCAATTAGCCTCAATCTCGATTTACAAGATATCCTTAATGAGGATATTATGAATATCTTTAAAAGTAAGTTTGAAAATAGAAAAGAACTCTCCAAACATATGTCTATTGAAATTTTAGAACATGAAGAGATAGTTAATTTTGACCTTATCAAACAGAAGTTAAGTGAGTTAAAAGAGCTTGGATTTGAGATAGCCATAGATGATTTTGGTAGTGGTTATGCAAACTTTCGTTATCTACTTCACCTTCAAGTTGATATATTAAAAATAGATGGTAGTCTTATTCAGGATTTAGATAAAGATAAATATGCTTACCACATCGTTAAAACTATAGCAAATTTTGCAAATGATATGGGTATAAAAACCGTAGCTGAAAAGGTTGAAACAATAGATGAAGTAAATACCCTTAAGGAACTTGGTATTGATTACCTACAAGGGTATTACCTTGCAAAACCATCTTTTGATTATGAGTAGCATGAAAGCTACAGAGACTTTATAGCTTCAAATGCGATATCCATCATCTTATCTATTTCAGTATTGCTTATTATATAGGGTGGCATAAAATAGACAATATGTCCAAGAGGACGGAGAAGAACACCATTTTTTAGGCCATATTGATAAACTTTAAGCCCTATTCTCTCTTCTGCTTTATAACCCTTTAGAACAACAGCACAGACCATACCCGTCTGTCTTATCTCTTTTACATTAGAGAGTTCTAAAAACTTCTCTAACTTTACCGCCATATACTCTGCTAAAATTCGGTTTCTTTCTATAATATTTTCATTTTCAAAGATATCTAGAGTTGCATTTGCAGCTGCACAAGCGAGTGCATTTCCAGTATAAGAGTGAGAGTGTAAAAATGCCTTATTCTCGCTATAATCACAGTAAAACTTTGCATAAATATTATTTGTAGTTAAAACTACAGAAAGAGGTAGATATCCACCAGTTAAACCTTTTGAGAGCACTAAAAAATCAGGTGTAATTCCTGCTTTTTCACAGGCAAAAAGTTCACCTGTACGACCAAAACCAACCATAACTTCATCAGCTATAAGGTGTACATCATACTTTGAACATATCTCACGAACCTGAACTAAAAAACTTGAATGGTACATGTGCATATACCCAGCACCCTGAATCAAGGGTTCTAAGATTATCGCACTAATCTCATCTGATTTTTCTTTACATAACTCTTCAAATGCAGCCGAAGCTATAAACGCGGCCTCTATACTCATATCTAAGGGAACAGGTGTTTGGATTGTTTTAAGAAGAAGTGGTTCATAAGTATCTTTATATAACTCAACATCTCCAACACTTAAAGCCCCAATAGTCTCACCATGGTAAGAGTTTGTTAGTGAGACAAAGGTACTTTTACCTTTTTTACCATCATTTAAATGGGCATGGTAAGACATCTTAAGTGCTACTTCAACGGCAGATGAGCCATTATCAGAGTAAAAACATTTTTCCAAACCATTTGGTGTTAGTTTTACTAACCTCTCTGAGAGCCTTACTACTTGTTCATGTGTAAAACCAGCTAAAATCACATGTTCTAAAGTATCTAACTGCTCTTTTATTTTCTCATTTATATACTTGTTAGTGTGCCCAAACATATTCACCCACCATGAACTAATAGCATCTATGTAACGGTTGCCTTCAAAGTCTTCAAGGTAAATACCATCTGCCTTTTTAATTGGTATGAGAGGGAGAGTTTCATGGTCTTTCATCTGAGTACATGGGTGCCAGAGTACATCTAAGTCTCTATTTTTTAATTCTTCATTATTCATAAGCAAATTATACCTTTGTATCACCTCTTTATCAAGTTCAAAGGCGAATTTACATAAAATAGCAAAAATTAAAGCAAGAGACTAACTCTCTTGCTTAACTAACAAGGTTTTACTCAATGATTACATGGATGCAGAGACATAAGAAATATCTTATCATTACTATATGGATTTCAACTATCGCGTTTGTAGGTGCGGGTTTTGTTGGCTGGGGTCAATACTCTTATGGTGACAAGGCTGGAGCAGTTGCAAAAGTAGGAAGTATTGAAATTACAATGGGCGAACTGCAAAAAGGGTACTCACGACTCTATTCTCAGTATAATAAGATGTTTCAAGGTAACTTTGATGAAGAGAAAGCAAAAAGCTTCGGACTTCAAGGTCAAGCACTGAAACAACTAACAGATCAAGCTCTAATTTTAAACCTTGCTGCAGCATATGATTTAGAGATTAGTGATGCTGAGCTCTTAAAGGAATTAATGACACAAGAGTTCTTTTTTAAAGATGGTTCTTTTGACAAAGAGATATATAAACAAGTTATTTCAAGAAATAACCTCACAATTAATGAGTATGAAAAAGATTTAAAAAAACAACTTTTAATCCAAAAAACACTTGCACTTTTACCTGTTAAAACAAACTCTAATGAATCTAAAATTGTAGATACACTAATGAGTATATCAGATAAAATAAACTACAAAATTCTAGATGATTCAAAAATAAATATTGAACTTTCAGATGAAACTCTAAAACCTTTTTGGGAAACTAAAAAGCAAAACTTCATGACTGAAGTAAGCTACGACATCAAATATATTAAACAAGAAAAAGCAAATGAGATGTTTGAAGATTCAAAAATTGCATCTTACTATGCAGATAATAAAACTCACTTCAAAAGTGAAGATGGAAAAATTCTTCCATTAGAGAGTGCAAAAGAGCAAGTTATTGCAGCACTCAATAAAAAAGCTACAAAGAACAAAGCATTAAGAACTTATATCGCATACAAAAAAGGAAAACTAGATAGTAATGTTCATGTTATTTCAGCTAACATTTCTGCATCAAACAACCCTTTTAATCATGTAACTTTAGAAAAAATCTCTAAGCTACTTCCTACTGCACCATATATGAAACCTGTTGAAGTGAATGGAGAGTACTTTACAATTGAGTTAGTAAAAACAGTTCCTGCTACTACAAAAAGCTATGAAGATGCCAAAGAGGCTCTTTTACCTATCTACATGACTCAAACAAAAAAAACAAAGTTAGTCGAATTAGCTGAGAGCTCAGTAAAAACATTTACAGGCAAAGAGACAGATTTTTTAACTCTTCAAGATGCTTCCAAACTAACAGATCTATCTTTAAGTGAAGCTAACGAATTTTTAAATCAACTCTTTAGTAAAGAGAAAAAAAGATCTTTAATAGCATTAAGCAGTGGAAAAATCGTTCTTTACAACATTTTGGAACAAAAACTGCTTACTAACACTAATAACAAGAATAACGATTTAATCGTTAAAATAAAAAGTGCTATGTTCAACGAAGGTCTCATTAAAAATCTTCAAAACAAGTACAATACAGAGATATTTATAGAAGGACTCTAAGTTGAGTAAAGCTGTTTTAGCCATTGACATTGGCTCTACAAAAATATGTGCTATCATCGCTCAAATAAATGATGATAACTCTATATCTATAACTGGTGCTGGTACGACTAAAGCACAAGGTCTTAAAAAAGGGAGTATAACTAACATAGAGTTAGCTTCTAAGTCAATTAAAGCTGCTGTAGATGATGCTAAACGTGTAGCAGGTAGTGATGTTAAATCTGCTATTGTTTCCATATCTGGGGCCTATACAAAAAGTCTCAATTCAAATGGTATTGTAAATATTCAGTCAAAAGAGATTAGTTTCAAAGAGATAGAGAGGGTTATGCAGACCTCTTTGTATAATGCCAATATTCCAAATGAATTTGATGTTTTACATGCTCTTCCTTATAACTTCAAAGTTGATGATCAAGATTTCATAGAAGACCCACTTGGTATGAATGCATCGCGTTTAGAAGTGGAAACACATATCATCACAACTCAAAAATCAAATCTTAATAACCTTAAAAAAGCAGTAAACGGTGCTGGTATAGAAGTTGAGAATATTATTCTAAACTCTTATGCCTCATCTATCGCAACTCTTAATGAAGATGAAAAAGAGTTAGGTGTTGCAGTTATTGACATGGGTGGGAATACAAGTAATATAACTATTCACTCTGGAAACTCCATACGGTATAACAACTTCCTAGGTGTTGGTTCAAACCATGTAACAAGTGACCTCTCAATGGCACTTCATACTCCACTCAATGTTGCAGATAGTGTAAAACTTAGTTACGGTTCACTCTTAACACCAAGTAATGATCTTATAGAACTTCCTGTTATTGGAAATGAGAATGAGACTCATGAAGTCTCTCTTGAAGTTGTGCACAACGTAATCTATGCAAGAGTTGAAGAGACTCTTATGATTTTAGCTCAGTTTATAGAAAATAGTGGGCTAAAAGATCAAATTGGGGCGGGGGTAGTCCTAACAGGTGGATTTTCAAAAATGGAAGGCATCCGAGACTTAGCAATTGCAACCTTTGGTTCTGTTCCAGTTCGCCTTGCTAAACCTACTGAGATGGATGGCCTTTTTGATAACCTAAGAGACCCTGAGTACTCTGGTGCTATCGGTCTTATTATGTACTCTGCTTCTTCTTATACTCCTTATGAAATTGATGTAAATAGAAGAGTAAGGCACTCAAAGGAAACTCCACTAGAGCAAACAAATGTTGAGTTTGGAGCGAATGAACAAGATATTCCAATTGCACCACAACTGGAAATAGAGAAGAAAGACACCATGGTTTCATTAGAGACAAAAAAAGAGAAAAAGAGTGATGAAGCAGGTGCTTTTAGTAAGTTTTGGAACTGGGCTACCCAGTTATTTTAAAGGAGTGAGATAATGGAACCATTTTTAGTAGAAGAGTCAAGCGGTTTAACAGGTGCTAGAATTATAGCAGTTGGTGTTGGTGGCGGTGGTGGAAATATGATTGGCCATATGCTCAACGAGGGTGTTACTGGCATTGAAATGATGCTAGTAAATACTGATGCACAAGTCTTAAGTGAAGAGTCTGGTGCATCAAAAATTCAGATTGGTACTAAACTTACAAAGGGTCTTGGTGCTGGTATGAAACCAAGTATTGGTAGAGACTCTGCTTTAGAGAACTACGATGATATCAGAGCTGCTCTAGAGGGTGCTGATATTGTATTTATCTCCGCTGGTCTTGGTGGTGGAACAGGTACTGGTGCTGCTCCAATCGTTGCTCAAATAGCAAAAGAGGTTGGTGCATTAACTATCTCAGTCGTAACTAAACCTTTTGGTTTTGAAGGTAAAAAAAGAAGTAACTTAGCAGATGCTGGATTAGAAGAGCTTAAAAAAGAGAGTGACTCTATTGTTGTTATTCCTAATGATAAACTTCTTTCTATAATAGATAGAAAACTGGGAATGAAAGATAGTTTTAAAATTGTTGATAGTGTCTTAGCACAAGCTGTAAGTGGAACTTCTGGTGTTATTCTCTCAACTGGAGAAAATGACATCAATCTTGACTTTGCTGACCTTAAAACTGTTATGAGTCATAAAGGTATGGCACTAATGGGCGTTGGTGAGCATGAGGGTGAAAATGCAGCTTATGAAGCTATCAAAGCTGCTATTGAGTCTCCTCTCCTTGATAACATGTCAATTAACGGTGCCATGGGTGTTTTAGTTCACTTTAATATGCATCCAACATTCCCAATGATGGAACTAGCTGAAGCTATGGATGTTGTTCATGAGAGTGCACATGATGAAGCAGAAGTTATCTGGGGAACATCTACAGATGAATCTATTGCAGAAAATTATGTAAAAATTACAATAGTTGCAACTGGATTTGAAAAAGAGATGTCAAATAATGATGACTTTGTTTCTGAAACTCCTGCTCCTCCACGTGCTGTTGTAAGACCGCGTTTAGTAGTTGGTGGTGACTTAGATAGTGATTACCTAGATATTCCAGCTTATATGAGACAACAACAAGACTAAAACACACTTGTCATCTTTTACTAAAATCATAAAGGCCAAAACACTCCTTGGCCTTCGCGAAACCTCTTCACTCAAAGAAATCAAAAACAAATACAAAAATCTTATGAAAAAATGGCATCCAGATAAGCATAAGGATGATGTTGATAAGGCAACCAAAATGAGTATGCAGATAAATGAAGCCTATGAGACAATTTTAAATTACTGTAATAACTATGAGTACTCATTTGAAGAAGAATCAATAAAAAAAACAACTTACTCACCCTCAGAGTGGTGGCATGATAAATTTGGTGACCGGTAAACTTATTTTTTATTGATAAATATCAGTTTAAAATATCTTTTGCTTATGTATAATACTTTTAAATTAATGAAAGTGATTTACAGATGAAAAAAACTCTACTAACCCTAATAATTCTAGTTGCCTCCCTATTCTCATCAGATATACAGACAAGAACAGGAGAGTTTCCAGCAAAAGAGATGAAAAAACAAAATAGAGAGATTGCTAGTTTAACTGCTGCATCTCTTTCAAAAGATTTACCTCATACTATTGATAAGTACACGACCTTAACAAAAATTATTAGTCAAGATGCTACTCTGATCTGGACATTTGAGATAAATACAGGTTCTAAAAGTGATGAAAGTGTAAAAAGAGAGGATCACTCTCGTATGAAAACGGCTATCACTGAAGGTATTTGCCAATCTTCAAGTAAATTTTTAGAAGCGGGAATCAACACTTCTTATATCTACATCAGTGCAAAAACCAAAGCTAAGCTTTTTAGATTTGATATATCACAAAAAGATTGCTTAGGTATCTAGTTTGTCTAATAAAGATACTATCCATTCACTAGATTTTTTTTCATCTCTCGATGAGAATCAAGTAGAGATTCTAAATTCTATCTCTTCTCTTCACTCCTACTCTAAAGATTACATTATACATTATGAAAAAAAAGAGAGTAAGCATTTACTCTTTTTAGTAAATGGTTTAGCAAAATCTTTTAAAATAGATAAGCATGAAAATGAAATATTTTTATACCATATATATAAAAATTCTCTACTCTCTGAAATTTCAGATATAAAATCAAACTCTCTTCACTCTTTTTCAAATATTGAAATTGTAGAAGATGCACAAGTATTAAGTATAGATTACAAAAAATTTCAAGAAGAATTTTTAAATAAGAATCTGCTATGTCTAGAATTCACAAGTGAAGTGATTAAACATTCACAGCAGTTGCAAACCCTAGTCAATCGTGAGTTTATTTTTGACTCTGTCGCAAAAGTTGCGATGATGATTTCATCTGACTTGGAGATGTTTAATAAACTTAAACGCCACGATATATCACTAATACTACATATTCAACCAGCCACACTATCTCGAGTTCTCACAAGACTTAAACGTAATACTATTATTGATATAATACAGGGTAAAGTGTCAATTTTAGATGAGATGGCTTTAAAAGCTATATTTGAGGAGTAGAGATATGACTAAGATAAAAGTTATTGGTGCACTGGTTTTTTTCATATCTCTACTATTAGCTTTGCTATTTAACACTATTAACAATCACAACTCCCACAATAGTAATCTACTTAAAATAATCAACCAACAAAAAGCATTTACCCAAGAGATTTCAAAAAATATTTTCTACATATCTAAACATAAAGAGAGTTCGACTAAACAACTCAATCACTCTATCAAAGAATTTTTAGCCAATATGGAAAGCAGAGATGCAAGCCTATATGATATCAACTCAGTAGAAATAAAAAAGCAAAGTTCCAAAATTATGCTGCTTTGGAATCAGTTTTATATCTTAGTACAAAAATTTAAAGATCAAAAAAAAGTTACTAATACCTACTCAAATATTTTACTAGAAAAAATTGTTATTGATATATACAATACTAATTTGAAACTAGTTCTGGAATTTGACACTCTACTTCAAATCTCAAAAGAGTATATAAATGAAGAGATGAATATATATAAAAATATTCAGTATTCTCTCTTAATTATACTTCTATTTCTTCTACTTTATCTTTTTACACAACTTAAAAGTCTTCTTGAATTTATGCAAAAATTTCTTCATACCTCTACAAATATTATAAGCAGCTCAAGTATAAAAGATTTAGAGCCTATAGATATAAGTAGTTCAACCGATGATATTTCTGAAGCGACACAAAATTTCAATCAACTTGTTGAAAATATAAATGACTCAGTTAAATACTCTAGTGACTCTTTAGAACACTCCTATAAGTCCCTTGAACTTGTTGAAAACAAAATTGAAAGCCTCATGGAACTTCTCTATGCCATGAACGAGAGTAAGGAGATAAATGATGATATCACAAAAAAAGAGGATGCTCTTATTCAATCCCTTGAAGAGCTTACTCTATCAAGTAAAAATCTTAAAAACTTACAAAAAGATTTAGAAAATCTGCTCTCCAACTACAAGAAGTAACATCTTATATAACTTAAATCTTAAATAATAAAATTAACTTTATAATTTGACCTAAGTCAAATTATAACTTTCGTTTTAGTACTATTATTATGTATCATTTGAATAATAATTATTATTCAAAGGAATTTCAAGGAGAAGATTATGAGCAAAACATTCAGTAAGCTTACTTCACTTATTTTAGGTACTACACTCGCTGCAACGGTTGCTTCCGCTGCTGGTGGTGAACTACAAAAAGTAATGAAGGCAAGAGGCTTAACAGAAAATGATGTTATTCGTGCTGCAAAAACTTATAACCCTACCGGTGGTAGAGATGAGTTTATAGTATTTAGTTCTGGTGGACAATCTGGACAGATAATCGTATATGGTGTTCCATCTATGAGAATCTTAAAGTATGTCGCTGTATTTACACCTGAGCCTTGGCAAGGGTATGGTTACGATGTTGACAGTCTTAAGGTTTTAAGACAAGGTAATATTCGTGGTCGTGAAATTAATTGGGGTGATACTCACCACCCTGCACTTTCTGAAGTAGATGGTAAATATGATGGTAGATGGCTTGTTATCAATGACAAAGCGAATCCTCGTTTAGCTGTTATTGATTTAAAAGATTTTGAGACTAAACAAATTGTTGTTAATCCAATCTTTAAATCAGAGCACGGTGGAGCTTTCTTTACACCAAACTCTAAGCATATCTTAGAAGCATGTCAATATGCGGCACCGTACGATAATAACTATCACCCAATTGAAGAGTACAAAGAGACTTACCGTGGTGGTGTTACAGTATGGGGATTTGACCCTAAAATAGGTCGTATTCAACCTAAAGATTCATTTACAATCGAGATGCCTCCATATATGCAAGATTTATCTGATGCTGGTAAAAATGCATCTTATGGTTGGGGTTTTACAAACTCATTTAATACAGAGATGTATACAGGTGGAATCGAAGTTGGTATGCCACCAAATGAAGCAGGTATGTCAAGAAATGATACTGACTTCCTACATGTATATAACTGGGAAAAATTAGCAAAACTTGCTAAAAATAAAAAGAATGTAAAAGTTGTAAATGGAATGAAAATCATTCCAATGAGTGTTGCAGTTGCAAACAATGCACTTTTCTTAATTCCTGAACCAAAATCACCTCACGGTGTAGATGTTTCTCCTGATGGTGAGTACATTACAGTTTGTGGTAAGCTAGATACTCATGCTTCTGTTTATAAATGGAGTAAAATCAAAAAGCTTATTAAAAGCAAAAAATTTGTGGGTAAAGACCCTTATGGAATTCCTATCTTAGATATGAAATCATCTTTACATGGTCAAGTTGAGCTAGGTCTAGGGCCATTACATAACCAATATTCAAATGTAGATGGTGAGATTTATACTTCATTATATGTTGACTCTCAAATTGTTAAATGGAACTATAAAACACTTAAAGTTCTTGACAAAGAAAATGTTCACTACAATGTTGGACACCTTTGTGGTATGGAAGGAAAATCTGCTGACCCTCAAGGTAAGTATATTATCTCTCTTAACAAACTTGCAATTGATAGATTCCAAAATGTTGGTCCACTTCACCCACAAAATCACCAGTTGATTGACATAAGTGGTAAAACGATGGATTTACTTGTTGATATGCCATTACCGTTAGGTGAACCTCACCAAGCAGTAGCAATTAGAGCTAGTAAACTTCATCCTGAAGTTAGATATAAAATGGGTACAAACTCTAAAACTGGTAAACAACATAAAGGTAAAACTTTAGCTGGACAAGAGAGAATTGTTCGTAAAGGAAAAAATGTCTATATCTATGCTACTTTAGTTCGTTCTCATATTAATCCTGAGAGAATCACTGTAAACAAAGGTGACAATGTTACTATGTACCTTACAAACTTAGAACGTGCTCAAGATGAGACTCACGGTTTTACTGTTGATCATTATAATATTCACGGTTCATTAGAGCCAGGTGAAACTATTGAACTTAACTTTACTGCTGATATTGAGGGTGTTTTTCCTTACTACTGTACAGAGTTCTGTTCTGCACTTCACTTAGAGATGATGGGTTACATGATGGTTAAAGATCCGAACAAAAAATATGTTTCGGCTCAAAAACTTAAAATGAAAACTATGTCAAAAACTGAACTTGATGCAGAGTACAAAAAAACTGTTGCTGTAAATGATGCTACAGATGCTGTAATCCAATCAGTTGTTAAGTTCTTAAAAGAGAACAAATTTGGTGAACATAAAGTTGTTGCTGATCTTGTAACTGATGCATTTGATCAATATGGTCAGATTCCAGCTCAGAAAAAACTTGCTGATGCTGCATATAAAAAAGGTGATATTGAAAAAGCAATCCTTTTTGAAAATATGATTTGGCAACTAATGGTTAAAACTGCTGATGTTGGTATTCGTGCCAAAGATGCACTTGTTCGTCTAATCGCTACTAAACAATCTTCTGCAGCACAAGCTGGTGAAAGAGCATTTGGTGAAGGTGGTTGTGGTGGTTGTCATGTTATTGGTAAAGTTTCATCTGGTCCAGATTTAACAGGTGTACTTCAAAGACATGAAAATGCTGAAAAATGGGTGAAAAACTTTATTATGGATCCTCATAGTAAATACAAAGATCCATATGTTAAAAGTATGATTGATTACTTTAATCTTAAAATGCCTAACCAGCATATGAATGCACAAGAGACAAAAGACATTATTGAATACCTTAAATGGGTTGACGAGAATGCAAACTTATTCTAGAAATAAGTTTTAACTCTTTATAGATGGGAAAGGACCTCTTTCCCATCTATTTTTCACTAGCTTTCCTTTTTTAACTACCCTTATGCTTTTAATACTAAAAGCAGATTGACATATATCATCTAATCATCTCTCTTACTTTCGGTATAATAAACAAAATTTATAATTAATATTATAATAAATATTTACAAGGAATTCTTATGCATCCCAGTATCATAAAAGCTCGTGTTTTTGCTCTTTTAGCTCTACTTATTTTAACATTCTCGTTTACTTTCCCTATGCTCGCCTTTCATAGTGTACTAAATAAAGTTGAAGAGGGTAAAGGGAATGAAGTCTCTTCTTTTAGCAAATCTGTTTGGAATCTCTATAGTAAAGGTCGTTACAAAAGTGTAACTACTGATAAAGAGGCTCACAACAACTTAGAAAAGATGATAGAGACTGAAGCAGAACTCGGTGCTAGTTCGCTTCCTATTTGGGCTGTATCACTTGAGGCTCCAAACTATCCTAAAGAAGCTTTTCCAGAGGGAATTCCTGTATATTTTCACTTCGATGGATATAGTGGTGAAGTTCATGAAATGAATACAATTAATCACTATGTTGGAATGGATCCAATGTGGGTAGGTGGTACAATTGAGCGAGAAATTGGAATTTATGCTCTTTTAGCTCTTTCACTAGGTATTGTCTATTTTATAGCATTTAACAACAGAATACTCAACTATTTAATGCTTATACCTGCTTCACTTCCTCTTCTCTTTATAGCGGATTACTCCTACTGGCTCTACTGGTTTGGACATAATCTTCACGACTGGGGAGCATTTAAGATAAAACCTTTTATGCCAACTGTCTTTGGTGATGGAAAGATTGCTCAGTTTGTAACACACTCTTATCCAACAATAGGTTTTTATATGATTGTTGCTATTAGCCTTTTAAGTCTTCTTGCGTTTTTTGCAAAACAAAAAGCGATGAATGAGATGCAGGCAAACTAAGTAAACTATGTTTAAACTATTACTCCTAACTCTTATATCTTTTGTTAATCTTTTTGGTACAAATCTACTACAAGATGCAATTGACAATGCAGCAGAAGGCTCTATTCTCACCTTGCCGGCTGGAGTATATAAAGGAAAGATAGTTATTCATAAACCTCTAACTATTATAGGGAAAGGTGCCGGTGTTATTATAGATGGAGAAGGAGAAGGAACTGTTATTAGAACATTAGGTTCTTATATAACTCTTAAAAATCTTACTATTAGAAATAGTGGTTCCCTCCATCATACACTTGATGCTGCTATTTCTATGCAAAAAGGTAAACAGTGCGAAGTAAGTAACTGTATTATTGAAGATTGCCTTTTTGGTATAGATGCGCAGATGATTAGTAACTCAATTTTTTTAAATAACCATATAACTTCTAAAGATTTAGACTTAGGTTTACGAGGTGATGGCTTAAGACTCTGGTATTCAAATGACAATATTATAAAAAAGAACTCTCTTATTAAGTCAAGAGATATGGTTATCTGGTACTCCCATGGAAATCAGATTATTGAGAATTACGGAGAGCATAATAGATACTCCCTTCACTTTATGTATGCAGGGAAAAACTATGTAAAAAATAATACTTATAAGTTTAACTCTGTTGGAATATTTTTCATGTACTCACAAGATACAATCGCTATAGGCAATATTATTCAAAGTTCTTTAGGTGCTACAGGGATGGGAATTGGACTTAAAGATGTCTCAAATTTTACTATAAAAGACAATACTATTATCTATTGTGCACAAGGTCTTTATATAGACAGATCACCTTTTGAGCCAGATACAAATAACTGGATAAATTCTAACAAAATTCTCTATAATGCGGAGGCGATGCATTTTCACTCTCTAAGCGAAAACAATATTATAAAAGACAATATGATAATGGGTAATATAGAAGATATTGTAAATGATAGTCGTGGGTCTAAAACTAATGAAAACGAGATAGTGGGTAACTACTGGGATAATTATGCAGGTTTCGATAGAGACGGAGACAATGTAGGTGATACGCCACACCGCGTTTATCAATATGCAGACCAACTCTGGGTCTATAATCCTGATGTAAAGTTTTTTTACGGTTCACCTGTAATCTCACTACTCAATTTTTTAGCAAAACTCGCTCCATTTTCAAAACCACTCTTCTTGTTAGAAGACAAAAAACCTAAAGTTAGGATAGAAGGATAAATTTATGGCAAAGATTCAAACAGATAGAAGAAGTTTTATTAAATACTCTTCACTTGGTATTTTAGGAGCTATTTTGGGAGGTGGAATAATTTTCAGTCCCTACCCATTAAGAGCAGAAAATAGACTTCGCCCTCCAGGTGCAGTAGCAGAAAAAGAGTTTCTGGCTCTTTGTATTAAGTGTGGCCAGTGTCTTCAAGTCTGTCCTTACCACTCCATAGAACTCTCTGATATTGGTATGGGTCATGGTGTAGGTACACCTTATATAGATGCAAATGTACGTGGTTGCTATGCTTGTGAAGCGGTACCTTGTGTTCTTGCTTGTCCAAGTGGAGCACTTGATCATAATACAGAAAAAGCGACAGATATTAAAATGGGTATTGCAGTACTCGAAAACCCTAGAAGTTGTTTAGCTGTTACAAATCAACCAGTACCAGCTGGTTATGCAGACAAAATGAAAGCCTTTCATACAGGTGTTACAAATCTTAATCCTTTAGAGGAGAAGCTTATGGAGAGATTTGATGGGTATGAAGGTAAGGAGTGTACACTCTGTGCAGATATGTGTCCTATGCCAAATCCTCTAAGTGCTATAGAGATGGTTACAACAGGAGTTGGTATCACAAAACCTATGATATATGATGGATGTACTGGATGTGGTGTTTGTCAAGAGGTATGTCCTACTTCTGTGCCATCTATTGTAATTAAACCAAGAGTTACGTATGAAGAATATTATGCAAATAAAGATTAAGGGAAATATATGAAAACGAAAATTTTATTACTAGCTTCAGGTTTACTACTACTTTCAAGTTTTAGTGGGTGTGGCGACAAAAAAGAGAAAGAGTCTTCTCAAAAAGTACAGAGCAGCACACAAAATACTCCTGTGATTGAAGTTACTCATAATGAAAATGCTAGAGAGATCAAGGTGGCTCAAAAAATTGCTGATGCGAATCAAAGCAAGTCTTACTACCTCAATTATGATATTAAAAGTGCTTATGATGAAAATGCTCAGCCAGCAAATGAAGATGCTTCAGTGAGGGTAAAACCTAGAACATCAATTGATGCGAATATACATATTCGTAGCCCTTATGAAGAAATTCAAACCTCTATGCTTGTAAGAAAAATGGGGAAAAAATTCATTGTTAAATGCTCTGCTTGCCACAATGATTATGCAAATGGAATTATTGGACCATCTCTACTTAATAAAGATGCCGACTATATCTTTAATAAAATTGCAGACTTTAAAAGTGGTAAAAAATCAAACCCACTAATGAGTGACTTAATCAAAATGATGAGTACTAAAGAGATTAGAGAGATGGCCCAAGAAATATATAAATTTAACCAAGAAATACAATCAATGAAGGAACAGTAATGAAAAATATAATCGTAGGAATTTTTACACTTATAACTTTAGGGCTTATGGCTTGGACAGCTTCAAAAGGTGGAGCATATCAGGGTGGTCAACACAATAAAGTTATAAAAGATTTTGGTAACACAATGACAAATGCAGCTTCAGTTATAGTGCCAGAAGAAAAATCTGATAGAGAAAAAGAGAATGAGGCACTCTCAGCACTTAGAGATAAAGCTGGTAATGCAGGGGCTTTTAAAGTATCTCAGAAATATAAAAGCAAATGTTCATCTTGTCACGGTGTAAATGGTTCAGGCTTTCAAAATGGTAAAAAGATGATGGGACCTAAACTCATTGGACAAAATGCAGATGAACTCTACAAAAAACTAACAGACTTTAAAGCTGGTCGCAAAGAGAATATGATTATGAAGGGACTTCTAATTAAACTTAACAAAGATGATTTAAGAGAGCTAGCCGATGAGATTGGCGACTTTCCAGCTCGTGCAGAAGCACTTAAAAACAGTAAATAACTTAAAGTTAAAGGTGATCAGATGGATAAGTATAATAATAGAGAAACCATAAAGAACACAACCTTTTTCTCTACTTTTTTTGATACGACAAAAGAGGGAAAAAAGAAATTTTCCTACAGAATGAAGCGATGGATTTTAGTTATATCTATTCATCTGCTTTTCTTTTTATCATTTTTCATAGATTTACAGGTCCTTGAAGGTACTTTAAGTGGTTCTAGGTTTTTAGGCTTTCACATGATTGATCCTTTTATGACTATGGAAATGTTTCTCTCTACATATCATATGCATATTAACATTATCATTGGAACTTCCACTATTGTTATAGTCTATCTTCTTGTAGGTGGTAGAAGTTACTGTGCATGGGTCTGTCCTTATGGAATTTTAAGTGAAATTGGTGAGAAGTGGCATAATACTTTAGTGAAAAAGAAAATCATTAAAAGTAGAAAGTTTGATCATAGAGTAAGATATATATTTTGGTCTATCTTTTTAATACTCTCATTTACAAGTGGTTACATAGTTTTTGAGACATTTAATGTTATCGGTATTTTAAGTCGTGCTATCGCTTATGGATGGAGTGTTGCACTTATATGGGTTCTTGTTGTCTTTAGTATAGAAGTTTTCTTCTCTCGTCGTGCTTGGTGTACATATATCTGTCCTATTGGAACTACATATGGTATGATTGGTAAACTCTCAGCACTTAGAATTGAGTGGAATGATAACTGTGATAGCTGTATGGTCTGTCATGATGTATGTTTTGAACCACAAGTTTTAGAGATTACAAAAGCAAAGTATAAAAAACAGATAGATGAGAAAGAGATAAAAACTCAATATATTACTGGTGCCGATTGTACACTTTGTGGTCGTTGTGTAGATGTCTGTCATGAAGATGCCCTAAAATTTGACTTTAGACTCAAAGGTTTGGTATAAACGATGATACAGATATCTAATTTAACTAAAAAATTTGGCTCACATATCTCGCTTAATAGTATTAACTGTGCGTTTCAAAAAAATGAATCTATCGCTCTTATGGGTGCCAACGGTGCTGGTAAAACAACACTCATACGCTCTATACTTGGGTATTACCATCCAAACGCGGGTGAAGTACTTATAAATGGACTTAACCCTGTCAAAGATAGAGTAAAAGTATTAGAAAATATAAGTTTTGTACCCCAACTTCCACCTCCAATTAAACTAAGTTTGAGTGAACTAATGCAGTATATCAGTATAGGTGCTAATGTTGATAGAGAACTTATTATGCACTATGCAAATGAGATGAAACTCGATGTAAGTGCAAACTTAAATAAATCATTTTTTAAACTCAGTGGTGGTATGAAGCAGAAGATGTTAATTGCTATCTCTTTGGCTAAAAAGAGTGATATTATCATCTATGATGAGCCCACTGCGAATCTTGATCCACATGCAAGAGATGACTTTTATAGACTACTCAAGCAGAATGAAGAGGAGAAAGTACTTCTTTTTGTAACTCACCGTTTAGAAGAGGTTAAAGATTTAGTTAACAGACAGATATATATGGATATGGGGAAAATAATCTCAGATGACAAAGTTTAAACTTCTCTTTCTAACTCCTTTAGTATTTCTACTACTGAGCCTTAATGCTTGTAGCTCCTCTCAAAAAGAGAGTGCTAAAGAGTTAAAAATTTGTCCTCAGTGTCACATGGAACTCCCCTCTTCTAAACTGCATACGGCACGCTTAGAAAAAGATTCAAAGAGTTACTATTTTGATGATATAGGGTGTATGATTTTATGGGCAAAAGATGACAAACTTCCAAAGAGAAGTCAAATTTTCACAAATGACACACACAAATATATGCAAGCACAAAAGCTTCACTACACTATAAATGAAAAAACCCCAATGAGTTACGGTTTTGGAGCTTATGAGGGTGAAAAAGAGAACACAATTACTTTTGATGAAGTAGTTATGAGAATGTTAAGGGGTGAGCATATGGCAAATCCAAAAATCAGAAAACAGATACTAGGGTACTAAATGAAAAATTTATATTTAATCGCATATTTAGATTTAAAAGAGTCTTTACGAGCTAAATGGTTTGTAGTCTATTCTCTTGTCTTTGGAGGGCTTATAGCACTCTTTTTTATAGCAGGAGTTACAGAGTCTCAAGTTATGGGTTTTAGTGGTCTTAGCCGATTACTACTTATGTATATTCAGATAACTATTGTAATACTACCCATATTTATTCTTATAACCACCGTTCGTTCTATTTCAGGAGATAGAGACAACCATATTTTAGAGTATATGCTTAGCTTTCCAATCTCACTTAAGCAGTACTACTGGGGTAAGATAATTGGACGCTTCATTACCGTTTACTTACCTGTTCTTTTTGCTATGATTATTGCAATTGTCTATGGCTCGATTAAAGGTGCCTCTATTCCTTGGGATATCTTTTTCCTCTATACAGGGCTTCTTTTTGCGATGAGTTCTGCATTTTTAGGTATAGCTTTTTTTGTATCTTCTTTTGTAAAATCATCGGAAGTTGCACTTGGTATCGCGTTTTTTATATGGATATTTTTACTCGCATTTATTGATATCGCTCTCATCTCACTTATGATGCAGCAGCGTTTTAATGAAGAGCTGATTATACTTATAGCTCTTCTTAATCCTATGGAAATATTTAGAGTTGCAGCTATTTCTCTCTTTGACCCAGAGCTTACCGTTATGGGTCCTGTCGCATTTTATATACTTGACTCTATGAGTCAGACTGTTTTTGTTATACTCTCTATAGCTTATCCTCTTTCGCTTGGTCTCCTCTTTGCGTTTTTAGGATACAAAATATTTGAGAAAAAAGATTTAGTTTAAGGAACATCATGAAAAAAATAATTTTAATACTCACACTGCTATCATCCCTGCTCTTCTCCTATGAGATGAACTACGATAAAAACACCTCCTGCCTTGTAAGGCATTTAAAAGTCTATGAAAACCCTGCTTGGGTAGCTAAAATAGAGTTACAAAATGGTAGAGAAATTTTCTTCTCTTCACCAAAGTCTATGTTTGAGTTTTATTTTAGACCTGGACAGTGGTACGAGGAAGGTGTTCGCAATGAAAAAGACTTTAAGTACATATATGTAACAGATTTTAAAACGCTTAAACCTGTAAAAGCAAAAGGTGCCTTTTATATCTACGGAACAAATGTAACCTCTCCTGCAGGAGATGACTTAGTTGCATTTGACTCCTATGCTGATGCTGAAGAGTTTAGTAAAAAACATAATGGGAAAAGAATTTTAGGCTTTAGAGATGTAAGTGATGCTCTTATAAGACTAATTAACGGGAGAATATAAGTATGCAAAAACCAACACCCTTAAATGAAGAGATACCTTTAGATCCAAAAAGATATATCGTAAGTGAAACAGATGAAAAAGGAAGAATAACCTTTGCAAATGATTACTTTATGGAAATCTCTGGTTACAACCAAGAAGAGCTTATTGGAACACCTCACAATATAGTAAGACACCCTGATATGCCAAAGGTTGTGTTCAAACTTCTTTGGGAGACTATATCTCAAGGTAAAAATATAAACGCGGTAGTTAAAAATCTTGCAAAAGATGGACGCTACTACTGGATATTTACAGAATTTGAAACACGTAAAGATACAGATACAGGTGAAATAATTGGTTATCATGCAGCTAGAAAAAGTATTTCTAAACATGTGATAGAAATTATTGCTGATTTATATGCTGCACTACTAGACATTGAGAAGCATGGGAGTGTTGAAGATTCTCAACGTCATCTTGTTGACTTCTTAAAAGATAAGGGTGATGATATAGAGTTTGCTAACATTATGGAAGAAATTCATAGGTTTTACTAAGACACTTCAGATAAGGGGCTAAGATATGAAGTTTTTAATACTACTTTTATCTCTCATTGCTCCTCTCTTTTCAAATGCTCTGCAAGAAGCAATAAATAGTGCCAAGGCCTACTCCATATTAACCCTTCCCTCTGGAGTTTATAGAGGAAACATTACTATAAATAAACCACTAACCATAATTGGTAAGGGTAAAAATGCCATTATTCAGGGCGATTTAAATGCCACTGTTATCACAATAAATAGCTCCTATGTTACTCTCAAAAACCTTACAATAAAAGGGAGTGGTAGTAGAATGGATAGAATAGACTCTGCTATCTCTATAACAAAAGCCCAACATCTTAAAATACAAAACTGTAAACTACTCAATAGCCTCTATGGTATAGATATGAATATGGTAAGTAACTCGCTAATCACAAACAACTATATAAGATCTAAAAATGAGGAGATAAGCCTCAGAGGTAATGCTCTAAAACTTTACTATGCCCATAACAATATCTTTAAGAAAAACACCATAGAATATGCAAGAGATGTAACACTGAACTACTCCCACAACAACCTCTTTGAAGAGAACAGTTTTAAGCATAACAGATTTGCTACACATCTAAGTTTGAGTAATCAAAATAGCTTTATAAATAATGAGTATAAATATAACTCTGTCTCTATAATGGTCATGGGTGCAAAAGATACAAAAGTTGTAAAAAATACCATACAAAGTTCAAATGGAGCGGCAGGAATAGGAGTTGTAATAGGCGGTGTCAAAAACTTTATCTTTGAAAAAAATAGACTGAGCTTCAACGCAAAAGGAATCTATATAGATGGTCAAGAGAAGCACAAGGGTATAAAAAGGTTTATAAATTATAATACCATCTCCTACAACGGTGAAGCTCTACATTTCCATGCAAGTATAAAAGACAACACTATCACTCATAACAAAATATATGGAAATATTGATGATGTTGTTAAAGATGTAGAGGGAAACTTTGGGAGTTCAAATGTAGTAGAGTATAACTTTTGGGACAGATATACAGGTTTTGATAGAGATGGAGATGCTATTGGGGATAACCCCCACAGAGTCTACCAATACGCTGACCAACTCTGGCACTACAACAATAAAGTAAAATTTTTCTATGGAAGTCCCATAATGAGCCTCCTAAACTTTCTTGCAAATATAGCTCCTTTTATAGAGCCAAATTTGATTATGGAAGATGAAAAGCCTGTTTTTTAATAATAGAGACAATAAAATATAGAAGAAAAATATATGTTTCAGAAATTTTAAAGTTATAAAAAGTTAAACTTTACTTACCGGTAAGTAAGTAAAAGGTTGATTAAAGATGGCTAGAATTTCTAAGAAAGATATTATAATAAGAAAAGCACTAAAATATTTTTCTCTTTATGGTTATGAAAATACAAGTCTTGAGTTGATTGCTAAAGATTGTAATATAACTAAACCAGCAATTTATTATCATTTTAAAGATAAAGCAGCTCTATATAAAGAAACAATATGTGTACTCTTTTTAGAGATAGCAACAAAGATAGAAGTAAATTGTGTTGATGGTAATGTTATAGAAAATTTGGAGAAGTATATAAAAACTTTTGGCGATTTTCTCATTAGTCATCCTGACTTTAATGCTATTTTTGCAAGAGAGATAGCTAATGGTGCTAAAACATTACCTTTAGAATGTACTAAATTCCTATCTACAACACTTTTTAGATTAAAAGCTATTTTAGAAGAGGGTACGAAAGAGGGTATATTTGAAAAAGAAAATCCTTTTATGGTACAGATGATGATAGTCTCAACTCTTACTTCCTATAACACATCTAAACCTCTAAGAGAAAATGTAGCAAAGGTTCTAGGAACAATATATGCACCTGAACCAAATTTTCAAAATGTTGTAGAATCTCTCTCAAGAAAAATTATAAAAGGATTGAAATGTTAAAAAATTTAATCATAGTATTAATGTTAATACCCTTAGTATTAAATGCATACTCGATGGCTGAACTTTTTGATGCACTAAAGCAAAATCCAAATACTAAGCTTGATGAAATTGGAGTTAAAAAGACAAAAATAGTCACACAAAAAATATATGATAATCTATATCCTAAAATAGATATATATGCTAAGTATAATCACTATAGTGAGCCTACAGGAATTGTACCTGTGCCTCCAAATACACTTATCAAAATGGTTCAAGATTCTAGTGTTGCACAACCTTTTGGAAAAGATATCTATGGCTTTGGAGCTTCGTTTACTATGCCATTATTTGTAAAATCTATATACACTTTAGTAGAGCAAAGTAAGATGATGAGTAAATCTTCTCAAAAAAACAAACAGATTAATTTACTTCAAAATGAAGCATTGTTAGTAGGTACAAATGCTAATTTACAATATCTTGAAGCTTTAAAAAAATCACTAGAGAGTAAGCAATACTCACTCAATGAGACATATAAATTTGTAAAAATAAAAGTAGATAGTGGACGTGGTGCAGAGTCGGAACTTTATAAGATACAAGATGCCCTAAATGATATAGAGATAAGTCTAAATAATATAGAAATAACGAAACAAAAAGCTTACTCTTCAATGGAATCTTTAACCTATATAAGGTTAGATAAGCCTATAGAGATGGAGCAAATTGCCACCTATAAAGAAGGAGATTTTCAAGTTTTAGAGCCATTGAAACTAAAATCACTTGCTTTATCTTATGGGATAAAAGCACAAAAAGAAAAACTATATTGGCCAAGTTTAAATGCTAATGGAAGATATAATAGAAGTAATACTGATGCATACAATAATGGACAAAGTATTACAGAAGATTATTCACAAGTTAGTGTTACTTTATCTATTCCTCTTTTTAATATGCAAAATTATTCAGGTGT
>Ga0256826_1000203_pt1 | contig 33645 bp, 27 predicted proteins | sample CV79metaG_FD_185975 | JGI IMG/M metagenome (GOLD analysis project Ga0256826, IMG submission 185975) | Hydrothermal vent microbial communities from East Pacific Rise, Pacific Ocean - CV79 | ecosystem: Environmental > Aquatic > Marine > Hydrothermal vents | place: Pacific Ocean: East Pacific Rise...
ATGTGTCAAGAAGTTTGTCCGAGAATACCTTTTTGCCCAAACTCTTCAAAAGAGTCAAAAAAATTATACTCTCGATATCACACATATGGCTGTGCATATTTTTAGAGAATTCTTCAATTTTAAACAAAATGCCTACTCTCAGACAAGTTTCTAATCGGTCATAAAAACCCGTAACTCATCCACCCGGCTAGGATGTTTCAATTTTTTAATGGCCTGCGCCTCAATCTGACGAATACGCTCACGGGTGACAGCAAAACATTGTCCGACTTCCTCCAGTGTATGATCACAACTGACATCAATCCCGTAACGCATACGTACCACTTTTTCTTCACGGGGGGAAAGAGACGACATTACTTTACCGAGGCACTCTTTCAGGCTTTCCACCATTGAAGCGTCATGGGGACCAAGTGTCGAACAATCTTCTATAAAATCCCCTAGATATTTTTCCTCATCATCACCAACAGGTGTATCAAGAGAAATAGCATCTTTGGCAGTTTTCAATGCTGCTTTCACTTTTTCCACATCGGTTCCCAACTGTTCCGCCATCTCTTCAGGGCTTGGTTCCCGATTTTCTTCACGAACAACATCTTTGGAAACTCTCAATAAACGATTGATGGCTTCAATCATATAAACGGGTAAACGTATGGTACGTCCCTTGTCAGCAATTCCGCGGGTGATCGATTGACGAATCCACCAGGTGGCATAGGTACTGAACTTATATCCACGATGATAATCGAACTTATCCACAGCTTTCATCAGGCCAATATTCCCTTCCTGTATTAAATCGGGGAACTGCAGCCCATGATTGACAAACTTTTTAGAAACAGAGATCACCAGTCGTAAATTGGCACGCACCAGAGACTCCTTGGCATATTTATAAATATCACGCCCGGCCTCCACTTCATGCAGAGCAATATTCAGGGCACGGTAGCCAAGGCCCAAGGCTTCTTTCAGCTGTAAGCCAATCTGACATTCAAGATCAGCGGAACTCAATCCAGATTGACCATTTTCAGCAACTGCCATTTTGTGAGCTTTCAAGACCTCTACACGAACCCGCCTGAACCGCCTGGAGAGGTCTTTCATATTTGAAGCAACCCCGTTGATACAGCGGGTACAGATGATTTTATCACCAAACAGTGCGGCCACATCTGCACCAATCTGCCGCACTTGTCCCAAAAGCGCTTCACTTTCTGTTGTATTCTCAAGATTTTCAGTAAGTTGCACAAATTTTTTCCGCAATACTTCCCGTTTCTCTTCAAAAAGAACAGCCTTGTCCACTTTTTCAAGGAACGCAGTCTTTTCTTTTGCCACCATTGCTGACTGAGTATCCCGAATACCACGAACAATATTGAATATTTTTATATTATCTTCTCGTAACTCCTTAGCAATTTCCATGAGAGCTGGAATGGCAAGGGGTGTGGAAAGGACAGCATACTGAACCCGCTGCAATCCTTCTTCCATCATTCGAGCCAGTTCGAGTTCTTCCTCATGTTTTAAGAGCGTCAACGTTCCCATTTCTCGAAGATAGATGGACATGGGATCAACGGCATGTTCGTTTCCACGTTTGCTATGATTTCGAGCCAGTCGGTGTTGCCCATGACGACGATCGGTGAAAAAACCTTTTCGCCTGTCTCCAATTCTAGGATTACGTCGCTCCTCCTCAGCTCCAGAGGGAGAACCCACGGAACGGACTTCTTCCCCCGCCACAAAAATACCGTTCAGATCCACCACATCGTCACCCTTGTTTCCGGACGATTTTTCATTTACTCTATTTTCATCAGCCATCCTTGTCTCCCCAAGGCCAATAAATGTTATCTTCCCCTTTCTTTTCCGACTGCGTACTATATCAAAATTGAAATGATATTCAATCTTTTCGGTCTAAACATTTTTTAAAAAAGGGAAATTACCAGTTACTACCAGTAAGACACAAGGGGAATTTCCTAACAGACGAATTGTTACCACTGCGTATTCACTCAGCTAGAGAACATCCAGACACCAATTATGTCATTCAGGAAAAACATTGTTTTTTTTCCGGAGTTCCTGTAACTGCTTATCAATTCGAATCTTTTTCAGCAAACAGGCGTCCCTCTCCTGATAATGTTTTTCCGATTCAAAACGAACAATCTGCTCCATTAAGATCCTGGATTGCCGTTGCAGATTCTCCCGCTCAAGCCAGGCCACCAGCTCCTTTATTTCACCATCGCTTCCGTTGCAGGAAAGACCGGTGCTACCCGCAACAGAACCAAGAAGGATATCAGAAACCAGAGCTCGTTCCCCTCCCGCAGGCAGCTTATTCATCAGTTCTTCTGGCTCAAGATCTACCGTTTTTTCAAGTAATTCAAGCAACTGCAGAAAAAGCACTTCACCGGCAGTTCCACGCAAACAGTCTCTCAGTCCTGCCTTCACCAGCTCCTTGATTGAATCAGGGTAGAGCACAATATGCGTCAACAGACGATGCTGTGAAGCCGAAAGAGGACGTATATGCTCTTCCCCCCCTTCTCTTTCAGGCTCCGGGGGAAGAGGAGAGGCTATTTTCTCCACCGGCATTGCCCTGTTCAGATCACTGGATGAGACTCCGATGGTCTCACTGAAGTGTGCAAGCATAAGAGAGCGTTGGAGGGGATTTTTTGCTGCTCGCAACAGAGGGTGCAACGCTTCAATAATCCGGCGTTTTCCATCAAATGTCACCCCATGTTCTTTTACCAGCTCCTGTAAGGTGAATTCAGGCAGAGGCATGGCACTACCCAGCAGTTCCTCAAGGACGACCAGACCTTTTTCGCGAATAAAGGTGTCGGGGTCATGCCCTTGGGGCAGCAATGCCACCCTCCCCGTAAATTCTTCTGCAAGAAACAGGGGAACAGCCCGAACGGCTGCCTTGACGCCGGCGGTATCACCATCAAAAAGCAGCACACACTCATCGGCATAGCGAGACAATATTTTTACCTGCTGTGGGCTCAGGGCCGTACCCAGGGGGGCAACAACGTTTGTGCAACCGTGCACCACCAAAGAAACAAGATCGAAATTTCCTTCCACCAGAATTGCTTGTTTACAACGTCGTATAGCATCGCCCTGCTGATACAAGCCCAGAAGGGATGCTGACTTATTAAAAATCAGGGACTCAGGTGAATTAATATATTTGGGATGTCCTTCGCCGATAATCCTGCCACCAAAACCCAGCACACTGCCTCTTCTATCATAAATAGGAAAAAGAACCCGGTTGCGAAAACGATCATAGGTTCCGCCCTTCTTTTTTTGTACAAGCAGCCCCAGAGCAATGGCTGTCTGAACCTCCTTGGAGTTCAACTGACTACCGAGAAAACTCCATCCCGCATCATCTGGAGACGGGACATAGCCAAGCCCAAATTCTTCCTGGATTTTCAGTGGAATTCCACGTTTCTCCAAATATTCTCTGCCACTTGAAGCCAGGTTGCTTTTCTGCAAACAGTCTCTGAAAATGGCTGCGACCTTCTTATTCAGGCCATACATCTTTTTTCGTAGCTGGTTCTTTTCCTGTTCCTGCTTTGACATGGAACGTTGAGGCAGAGGAATTTGATATCGTCCGGCCAGCTCCTTCAAGGCTTCCGGGAAATCCATATTATGGTATTTCATCTGAAATTCAAAGACATCACCAGAGGCTCCACAACCAAAACAGTAATAGAACTGCTGGCCGGGATGGACGGAAAACGAGGGGGTATTCTCATTATGAAACGGACAGCAGCCAAGAAAACGTACGCCCGCCTTTCTCAGTTCAACATGTTCCCCGATGATCTGGACAATATCAGCCTGTTCCTTGATTCTAGCAGGTAAATCATCATCGAAGTTTATATATCCCATACCTGTATCCGTTCAATATTGATGGCGTTGTAAAAACTCTTCATCTTCTTCGTCACCGCAAATTTACTGTCGCTACGACGTACTTAAGCACGCCTCACTCCATCAAATTTGCGTTCCTCAAATATGAAGTTTTTTACATAACCATCCACAATTTACCTTTTTACGAGTGTATCAATATTGAGAACATCGGAAAAAGAAGGTGCAAAATTTATAAAAATAGTACAATGGGCAGAATAAAGGAAAAAAAAGCCCCTGTCCAGTAAAGTGAGGTGCGCAGCGTGGAAGATTTCGCAAAATCAATTGCCTTCGAAGTAAAAAAAGAAATCGCAGAACGCTATTTTGGTTTTCGTAAGGTCATCGAAGATGATTTGAACGAATATCAAAAAGAGGTCATTGCTTCCGCCCTTAAACTTGAGACAAAAATCGGATTCGACCTGCTCCGCATTTACGCCCTTTTACAGAAGAACCACTTGATTCAGCGCTTTTACAAATTCACCAGATTAGGTGAAGTCCTCTTTTTTGATTCCTACGTGGCAAGCTCCCCTTCCATACGAAAACGTCTTTTTGCAGATCAACATATTCGTGGTTTTTTAAGAAAATCCCGTTTTAAAAATATGTTTTTTGACCAGTACAATACTCTTCACCACCATGTAAACGACTACCGAGCTGGAATTGCGGCACTTATAGAAGAACATGAGGTAATCGAAGAGGAAATCAAAATCTTTTATCAGAAAAATGACATCAGCGGCATTATGCTTTTCCTGCGCGACCTGGATGGGGATGCCACCACCTCCGGCACCATGTCTGGTGGCATCATCAACAACAGCACAATCAGCATGGAAAGCAAGATGCGATTGCATGCGCCGGAATCCGTTAAAAAACTCATGCCCGTCCTGCATGCTATACCAAAATATTCGGATATTAAAAAAAAGCTCAAGCTCCTTGTTAAGGAAGCGTTAGCTCTCCAGCCTGAGTTTGATCTAAAAAAACTCTAAGCACCATATATGATACATTATAAAAGCTCTTCGGCAAAACCTACTAAACGAACAAACATGTTGATTTCACAATATGTTTCGAATACAACAAATATAGACAACGTACCCTTGCTGTATTTTTAAAAAGATTCAGGATATTCTTTTTCAATTGCCTCTACACTACACATCTCATGAACTCACTGATAAAACACAAGTTTTTAGCAAAATTGTCAATTCCGCTTTTCTCGGCATACCAGGAGAAGTGGCTGGAACTACTGATGCTGAGCATTGAAAAAGATAGTGAAATACTACATATCTTCACCTCCTGAAAATAATGAAAGTCACGTCCCTGCGCAAAACCATTCGCTCCACTAAACGGTTGACAGAAATCATCAAGGTACTCTCCCGCTTTGGTTTTAAAGAATTTGTGGACGATCTCGGGCTCAACAATTTTCTCGGCAGTAAAAAAGACACTACTGTCTCTCACGGAAGTGAGCAACTCTATCACGAAGATTCCCGGCCTGTGAGGATGCGACAGGTTCTTGAAAAATTAGGCCCAACGTATATAAAACTCGGGCAAATCCTTGCTACACGTCCCGACCTGATTCCCCTTGAATGGGCTGAAGAATTCAAACTTCTTCAGGACAACGTTGAGCCCGTTGACTTTGCAGACATACAGGAAATTTTGCTCCAGGAATTCCCCGGACGCCTGCATGAATTTTTCCCCATAATAGAGGAAAAGCCGCTGGCAGCGGCCTCCATGGCACAGGTGCATCGTGCAACATTCAAAGACGGCAGTGCTGTGGTGCTCAAAGTATTACGTCCCGGCAACCGAAAACTGGTGGAAGAGGATATAGATCTCCTCGAATGGCTTGCCCAGTTTGTGGAATCCTACTTTTCCAACCTTGGCTACAGCCCTGTTGCGGTGGCTACAGAATTTTCCAGGGAACTCACCAAAGAAATGAACTTCCTGCAGGAGGCGCAGGCCACAAACAGACTGCGCCGATATTTTGAGGATGACCCGAACATCAGTTTTCCCAAGGTTTACAAGGAGGCGTCCACCCACAATGTCCTCACCCTTGAAGAGATTAAAGGGCAACCACTCTCTTCCGTTTCCCCGGACAGCCTGACCGCAGAAGAAAGAAGACGAATTGTAGCCAACGGAACAGATGCTGTATTCAAGCAATGCCTCCGTTTTGGCTTCTTCCACGCAGATCCGCACCCCGGAAATATCTTTTTATTACCTGGACAGAAACTATGCTTTATCGATTGCGGCATGACCGGTCACCTTGACAAAAACACAGCAGAGCAACTTGTAGATCTGGTTGCGGCAACGATCCAGGGAGATATAGAAAAACTTTGCCGTGTGGTAATTGAACTCACCGATATTGATCCCGCAATCACTGACAGAAGGGATTTTCGAACAGATGTGGGAATTATCACCTCCACCTTTCAGGATGCAGATCTGAAGCAGCTGGATATAACACGGCTGCTGTCTGATTTTTTCTCCATGCTTCAACGCTATCATATCATCTGCCCCAGTGACCTGATTTTACTCACCAAAGCCTTGACAACCATCGAGGGTGTGGCTGAAGAATTTGCTCCTGATTTTAATGTACTGGCTCATGTCGAGCCACAGATCAGGGAAGTAGTAAGCAGGCGTTATGGTCTTGGGGCAATCCGGCACCGTCTGGAAAGCAGCGTAACGGATTATATGGAATTCTTTGAGAATCTCCCCGCAGATGCCCAACGAATCCTTGAACAGATACGACATAACCGACTTACTCTGAATCTGGAAGTAAAACGCCTGGATTATCTTGCCGAGAAGGTGGACTCCTCAAGCAGGCTGATGGGAATTTCCATGATTATTGCGGCATTAATTGTGGGATCATCCATTCTTATCCTCGCCGATTCACTGGCGAAAAAATCAGGCCTTCTTGGTATCCTGGGACTTATCGGTCTCTTGGGGGCTGGTATTTATTCTGCAGGGTTTGTGGCATCCTTTCTGCTACCTAAAAAGAAAAAAAGATAACGCCACCTCTCTCGTGTCCATTCAGAAACAAGGCTTTTTCTTCTAAATCGAGACACAGGATAAATTTTACCGCAGGCATATGTTTGATATCCCGAGGATAAAATTTATCATGCAACGAAGAGTTAGGAGAAAAAGGCCGTTTCTGGATGGGCACTATCTCACAGTCTTTCCCACCTTATTGCACAAAATTGCAAACGTCTCGGCATCAAGACTGGACTGCCCTACAAAGAGGCCGGAAAGCTGTGGTAATACAACATAAGCATCTACATTCTCCACCATCAACGAACCACCATATACAACAGGACGCTTGGGATGTACCTGGCTGATGAACTCTGTGGCTTCTGCCACACGATCTGGCAATTCAGGGATTCGTGCGGTCATCGCCTCCACGGGCCCGTAGGCAAGAAGCATTTCTTCACAATCGATATCATGTAAAGCAGTAAGTTGTGACATGGCGTAAGGCTGGTCAATGCAGACAATGGGTTTCAAACCCGCATCCACAGTTTCAGCCATTTTGTTCGCAGTATCCTGGGATGTTTCATGGAAATAACGACGACGCTCAGAGTGACCGATGATAACATACTCAACCATTTCCCGGAACATATCAGCGGCCACAGCTCCGGTGTAAGATCCCTTGGGAAAGGGAGAAACATCCTGGGCTGCAAGGGAAAGGTTTTTAATCTCAAGAGCCTGTACATACTCTGACAGAGAACAGAGACAGATAAAAGATGGCGCAACAATCACTTCAAGCCCTTCAACCGGGGTATACAGATCAGCAAACTCAGCAAACCATTTTTGCGCATCTTTTTTGGTTTTATTACTCTTCCAATTGCCTATCACGTACTTCTTTTTCATGCACACCCCTTGTCCACCTGTGTCATTTATGAAAAGTTCTTTCCAGTTGTTCCTGAATTTCATCCAGCTCAAGCCCGGCAATAAGAACCGTTTTCAGGCGAGATTGCAGCCCATGTTTAATGGCAATATCTTTCTTTTTTAATTGAAGAAAATAGGCAAGAAATGCAATCACGGCTTTATTCGCCTTTCCCTCAATGGGAGCAGTGCGAACAAGCAACTTGACAGCGTCACCATGCAATCCGGCGAATTTGTTTTTTGCCGCTCCCGGCTGCACATACAACCGTAACCGCACCCGCCCATCTTTGTAAATGGACAAATAGCTCATATCAAGGGGATTCTTTTTCTTCTTCTGCATACAGATTAAACATCTCTTTCAAATTATCGTCGATATTCGCATCACCACGCAGCAAGGAATCCAAAGCCTCTTCATCAAATTCCCTCACTTCAGAGTCCTTTTCTGTCGCCGCAATTGAGCCATCCCCGTTCAGATCAATTTTCTGAAATAGATCATCTTCGTCACCTTCCGGCGCATCTGATTCTGTTGCGTCCACATATTCTTCTCCATTTTCCTCTTCATCAGTACCTGTGTAGAATACATCAATGGTCTCCAGGTAATTTTCAAGAAGAGCCTTTAACTCAGCTTTGGCCTCACCCTTTTTCTTTTTCAAAATATCGATCTCGACGGGCAACCTTTCCAGTTCAGCCTGTGCATCGTTACGAATTTTGGTAATTTCATTTTCCGCACTGCTGATCATTTCTTCGGCTTCGACTCTACTCGTTTCTTTCAGATCTTCCGCAAAACGTTGAGCGGTGGCAAGAGTGGACTTAAAATCAATTTCCTCTTTTCGCAGTTCATTATTCTGCTCCTGTAACATTTCAATCTTATTGCGAAGGCTCTTCGACTCATTTTTTTCCTCTGCAAGATCTTCCTCTACCTCTTTCCTGGCAGCTTCCACAGCGCTGACCTCATCGTCACGTTCTTCATTTTCCTGCTCCATATCAGCAATACGGAGCCGAAGCTCCTCCACTTCTAATGTTAACTCATTCAGTTTTTCTTCCTTCTGAGCGCAGCCATCTTTTAATTCTTCGGAAATTTTTCTGGTGAATTCCATATCCGTTTCCAGAGAACTGCTATATTCTGCGAAAGACTTTTTTTCAGTACGAAGTACTTCAAGCTCATCTTCCTGTTCCTTGCATTTTTCCATCAATTCAAAAAATTCGTCCGCAAGAGTTTTCAAATAATCCTTCACTTCAATGGGATCAAAACCTCTGAATTTTACTTCGAACTCCATATCGATAATAAGCTGGGGAGTAATGGACATGGTCTTTCCTCTATTGATTAATTACAAATGGTTGGTACCCTTGTTTATAAATGCTGTTGCAGAAAACACTGCATCAGTCATTATCCCATTGCCAACTGCTTTAACGTCGTGACCAGAAAATTCTGGAGAAACATAATGACTAGAATCAGAATCATGGGTGAGAAATCAATGCCACCCATACTCATAGGAAGCATCTTTCGAATTCTACAGAGTAATGGCTCCGTGGCCTGGTACAGAAAACGAACAATTGGGTTGTAGGGATCCGCATTCACCCAGGAAATCACAGCTCTGCCGATGATTATCCACATATATGCCGTGAGCAGAAAACTAATTAACTGAGCCACTGCCATCATAAAATTATTTACTACAAACATAGTTACACTCCATCCTGTTTAACGTCACTCTTGCCCGTTATGCAACCTTTGCCCCGGCAGGAACTGCTTCACTGATACTTGAAAGCACCAATCGGCTTTTTCCATTCTCTTCAACCTTGGCAGCAAGCACCATACCCTGGGATTCCACACCCATAAATTTCACAGGTTTTAAATTAGCAACAATCAAGACCTGCAGGCCAATGATGTCATCCGCATGATAATACTCTGCAATCCCGGCAACGATGGTTCGCTCCTCAGGTGCTTTTACCGTCAGTTTCAGTAACCTGTCTGATTTTTTTACAGGTTCAGCTGCCACTATCTCACCTACCCGCAGCTCCATATCCTGAAACTGATCAAAAGTGATCAGCCCCTCCATATTTTCCGTCTTCTTCCCTTTCTGCTTCTTTTTCGCCTGCTTCCCGGAAACCTGTTTTTCCTTCTTCACCTCCATACGCGGGAACAGGGCGTCAATCTTTGTGATTTCTGTTCCTGGAGACAATGCACCCCAACTGCTATATTCAAGGGAGGTAACTATCGGATCACTCTCTCGAATCCCCAGGCCCCTGGCCATTTTTTCGCACATACCGGGCATCACCGGTTGCAGCAGCAGGGTGAGCAAACGTAATGTCTCGTGCAGGTTATATAAAACCGTATGCAAGCGGGCTTCACGGTCAGGGTCCTTAGCAAGGATCCATGGTTCATTACTGACAATATATTTATTAGCCAGACTGATCAGTTCCCATGCTGCTGCCAGGCCGCGATGAAATTGAAAATCGCCCATCTTTTCCATATAGGTCTGCACCACCGTTGCAGCCAGATCCTGCAGCACCGTATCATCATCACCCTTTTCAGGGTGTGGTATCACTCCAGCTGTATACTTGTTGAGCATGGCTGTCGAGCGACTGTATAAATTTCCAAGATCGTTGGCAAGATCAGCATTTTTACGGGACACAATTACTTCTTCACTAAAAGAGGAATCAAGCCCGAAGGACATCTCTCTTAAGGTAAAATACCTGAGGCAATCCACACCATACTTCTGCACAAGCTCGGCGGGACGCACCACATTACCAATACTTTTAGACATTTTTGTCTCGTCCACATTCCAGTATCCATGCACATGCAGTTTTTTATACAGAGGCAACCCCATGGACATGATCATTGTCGGCCAGTAGATCGCATGGGGTTTGAGGATATCTTTGGCAATGACATGTTCCGCCACATTCCAGTTTTCTTCAAACATCGGAGCATCCGGATAACCGATACCTGTAAGATAATTAATGAGCGCATCAAACCAGACATAAGTAACGAATGTATCGTCAAAGGGGAGAGGTATTCCCCAGGTGAGACGTGATGTGGGACGTGAGATACAGAGATCTTCAAGAGGCTCACGCAAGAATGAAAGCACCTCATTACGATAACGCTCAGGCGTGATAAAATCGGGATTAGCATTGATATGATCTATAAGATCCTGCTGGTACCTGGACATCCGAAAGAAATAATTCTGTTCGGTTATTCCGTCAGGTACCGTTTGATGGTCAGGACATTTTCCATTATCCAGCTCTTTTGCTGTGAGAAAACGTTCACATCCTGTACAATACAATCCAGTATACTCATCAAAATAGATATCGCCTTTTTCATGTGCCTGCTGCAGAATTTGCTGGACGGTTGCCACATGCTCAGAATCTGTAGTGCGAATAAAGTTATCCGGAACAATATCCAAGATAGGCCAGGTATCACGAAACATGCCGCTAATACGATCAACATACTCTTTTGGACTCACCCCTTCTACGGAGGCTGCCTCCACTATTTTATCCCCATGTTCATCAGTTCCGGTCTGAAATCGAACCTTATCACCACTTAAACGACGAAACCTGCTGTAGGTATCAGCAACAATAGTTGTGTAGGCATGTCCCAGATGCGGCTGTGCATTTACATAATAAATCGGAGTCGTTATATAGGTTGTCATGATCCCTGTTTTTTTTCTTTTTTCTTTTTCTTTTCCGAACGAACTATTTCAGCGCGTTTCCACTCTTCTGCCTGCACCAACTGCAGTTCACCGTCTTCCCCCATAACCTGAATGGTACCTTGCAACGGGTGCTGACGCTTGACCTTGTATTGCCGATCACCTATTCGTAACACCTTGCCAGGCCTTGGCATGCCCTTTCGTTCTCGTTTATAGGTCTCAAATTCATAGGTCAGGCAACAGAGAAGACGATTACAGACCCCTGAAATCTTTGATGGGTTCAGGGGAAGATCCTGCTCTTTAGCCATTTTAATGGAAACAGAATCAAACTTCTTCATATGAGCAGAGCAACAAAGCTCACGCCCGCAGGTACCCAACCCACCAATCATTTTCGTTTCGTGCCGCACACCGACTTGACGCATCTCCACTCGAGTTCTGAATTCCTGGACAAGATCCTTCACAAGAGCCCTGAAATCCACCCGCTTATCGGCAGTAAAATAAAAAATCATTTTACTACCATTAAAAAATCGTTCCACTCGAACCAGACACATCTGCAAACCATGTTTAGCAATCAGGTCTTTGCAGGTTACAAAAGCGGACTCTTCTTCCACAGGAATATTTTCATAACGGTTACACTCTTCATGGGCAGCTCGTCGTGCGATGACATAACTTGCCTTGCGCTGACACTTTGCCTCGCGGCAGGCAGGTGCCAGACGAATAACAACAGCCGGTTCCTGCCCGTATTCACCTCGCACCATAACCACTTCACCCCTTTCCAAATTTGTAAGAATTGATTCAGCGGTAAATTCCTGACCATTTTCGCGGAAACGGATGCGATAAAAATAGAGGCGCTTTTCTTCTTTTTTTTCTCCTTCCATATGAACATAATGCCCTTTGGCAGAGCCCTTAACCATACATCGTTACGACCTTGCTCATTGATGTACACGTGAACGGCTTATTTTATAACAAAACCACAAATCGTCCTGTTTTTTTCGTTTCCGTTCACGCCCCCTTTAACTGGCTAAACGAAAAAGTAACACCTCACACACCAGAGTGCGGTTACAATGACGACGAAGCTCTCTTGCGGCACGATCAACAGCCCGCAACTTAGCAAAATATTGAGGGGAATTCCACTCTTTCCTTATAACATGATCGGTCTCGCCAGCCCCGCATCCATTCACCAGCAGAAGACCATCCCGTAACCAGAGGCGAATCAACCCTAGAAAAGAAGGTAAGTCCTCCTTCAGCTCAGCCATTTTTTCGGCCAGAAGAAGCAGTTTCCATGTCTCTTTCTCACTACTGCAGCTAGCGCAAACAAGTAGTGCAATACACTCTTCCCATAGAGACTGCAAGTTTTTCTGATAAAGCAAAAGGCCTCTGCCAGGACTTCCCTCGCTAAGCCGAGCCAGGAGCATGGCTGTACTCCTGTCCATTTCCTTCTCGTTCTGCATCATAATTTCTGCGGTTTCTACCACAGTGAGAGCATAAAAAGGAATACTTTGGCATCTGGAAATAATGGTCTGAACAATGGCTCCAGATGAATCGGCAGTGAGAATCAAAATATTGTTCTCCGGCGGCTCTTCCAGCGTTTTCAAAAGACTGTTTGCTGCCCCCGCCTGCATGGTATGCACATCTTCCAGTAACACCACCCTGGTCTTTGCTTCATAGGGAGCAAAAGTGAGTGTTTTGCTTAACTCCCGAACCTGGGCAATTTTTATGGCTCCCTTTTCAGGGGAAAGCAACACAAAATCAGGATGGCTTCCTGCTGCCATTTTTTTACAGGACGGACAATCACCACAAGCAGTAAAACCATTACTCTGTTTACAGTTTATAGCAGTTGCCAGTTTTCGGGCAAAGAGTCTTTTCCCCACCCCTTCAGGCCCGCGAAACAAATAGGCGTGCGCCAGGCGACCGGTTGCAAGGCTTCTGTTTAGAAGGTTTTGAGCCTGCACCTGCCCATATAGTTTCGTGATATCACTCATCTTATTTTGGTTTTTCGGTAAAAACTAGTCTAGTCCGCAGAGCGATTCGAGCAAATCTGGGGCACGAAGTCTACGCCTACCTATCCAAAGATTTACAAGTATCGGGTTTTGCACAAACCTAGCTGCACCCGAATATTTACGTTTTTCATCCACGTTCCCGAACCCGGGGTCAGGGAAACTGGGCTGCAGACATTATCCGCTTTAAACATTGAAGCGAAAATTCAGGCAATCTCCGTCCGCTACCACATACTCCTTTCCTTCAGAACGCATCAACCCCTTATCTTTTGCACCATTTTCACCATTGCATTCCACAAAATCAGTATATGCTATGGTTTCGGCACGGATAAAGCCACGCTCAAAATCGGAATGAATCTTTCCGGCGGCACCCGGTGCCTTGGTGCCCTTTGTAATTGTCCAGGCACGAGTTTCCTTTTCACCCACGGTAAAATACGTGATCAAACCAAGTAAATCGTAGCCCGCGGCGATCAAACGATTCAAACCAGGTTCTTCCATTCCCATATCAGTTAGAAATTCCTGCTGTTCTTCAGCATCGAGCTGACTTAATTCCTGTTCAATGGAGCCTGCAATGATTACCACCCCATCGCCATCCTCTACTGCCAGTTTTTCCAGGATATGCACGAAATCATTGCCATCCGGCACATCATCGTCAAGAACGTTGGCAACATAGAGCACTGGTTTATCGGTGAGCAAGGTCAGCTCTTTCATCAACTCTTCTTCCATTTCGCCATCAATCTCCAGGCTTCTGGCCGTTTCTCCGCCATCGAGAGTGTCGCGAACTTTTTCCAGAAAAACAGCCTGCGCCTTATAGGTTTTATCGCCTGACTTGGCAAGACTCTGCGCCTTCTTCAGCTTTTTTTCAACGGTATCCAAATCTGCCAGGATAAGCTCCATGGTAATCACTTCCCGATCACGGGCAGGATCAATAGTGCCATCCACATGAACAATATTCTCATCCTCAAAACAGCGAATCACATGGACAATGGCATCTACTTGACGAATATGTCCCAGGAACTGATTCCCCAGGCCTTCTCCCTGACTCGCCCCCTTAACCAGACCGGCAATATCCACAAATTCCATCTGGGTGGCAACCTTGCGTTTAGTTTTTACCATTTCAGCCAATATATCCAAACGCTTATCCGGAACGGGAACAATCCCCACATTTGGCTCAATGGTGCAGAACGGATAATTTTCAGCATCAATTCCAGCTGCTGTCAGTGCATTAAAAATGGTTGATTTTCCAACATTGGGAAGCCCAACGATACCACAACGAAAACCCATATCTTTACTCCAAAATATTTTGCCTAATCCCTTAAGAAGAAATTAGTATTTATTGTATTTCATATCTTCTCGAACAAGCCCGCCGGGAACAACTGCTTAAAAGACGGCAGAACTTGTAAAGTTAAACCCAATAGTATACTCTGCCTGCAAAGAAAATGCCCCTATTTTTCAAAGGATCCCCATGCACACTCCTTCACTGTTAATCAGCAATGTCAGCATACCTGTAAGCCCCGGCAATCGCCTTGCCAAGAGCCAATGGCTGCTCGTAAAAAATACCAAAATAGACTCCTTCGGTTCCATGGAAATGATGCCAGCCCTGCCGGCAGGTCAACATATTGACGGGACAGGAAAACTCCTTCTGCCAGGATTAATTAATGCACACAATCACTGTGCAATGACTCTTTTTCGGGGCATGGCTGATGACCTTAAGCTAAGCCACTGGTTGCACGATCATATTTTTCCAGCAGAAGCAAAACATGTAAATCAGGAGATGGTTTACTGGTGTACAAAACTCGCTGCCGCCGAGATGATACTCTCCGGCACCACCACCGTTGCCGACGGATATTTCCATGAAGAACAGGCAGCGAAAGCCCTGTTAAAATCGGGTATGCGGGCAGTACCAGCACAGGCCATTATAGATTTCCCCGCCCCTGGAGTTCCTGACCCTGCAAAGAATATTGCAGCAGCAGAACAGTTTCTGCAACAGTGGCAAAACAGTGATGAGCGCATAACACCTGCCCTCTTTGCCCACTCACCTTATACCTGTTCACCGCAAACCTTACAGCGGGCAAAACAACTGGCTCAAAAATACCAATCCCGCTTTTTTATTCATGCAGCAGAAAGCAGGGACGAAGCACAGATCCTTATGGATCCGCAGGGAAAAAGTCCGGTGCAGCACCTTGCGACCCTTGGTTTACTGGATGAGGCAACGGTTCTAATCCACTGTGTCTGGCTGGATGACGAAGACAGGGAACGTATTGCAAAGAGTAATGCGGGAGTGATTATTTGTCCTCAGTCCCATTTGAAATTAGCCTCCGGCATCGCCGAGGTCACTGAGATGCTGGGAAAAGGTATCGCAATCGGTCTTGGCACTGACGGCTGTGCGAGTAATAACAGCCTTGATATGTTTCAGGAAATGGATTTTTTGGCGAAAAGTCAGAAACTGCGAACCCTTGACGCTACTGCCTTACCAGCAAAGACTGCCTTTACGGCTGCAACGGAGAGTAACGCCCTGATTTTAGGCCTGCCGAACCTTGGCAAAATCGCACCGGGCTACAAGGCGGATCTGATTTTACTCGACATGAATAAAGCTCACCTGCAGCCCTGCTACAGCAATGATTTTTGCACATATAATGCCAGTGGCAGTGATGTACACACGGTTATTATTAACGGGGAAGTCGTTATGCAGAACAGGAAAATACTCTCATTGGATGTGGATGAATGTATGACCGAGGTGCGAAAACTTGCCCGCACCATCGGCGCATAGAAAAACAGACAAAAGGTATCTACAAATACCCGCCCCTCAGTGTTCCTGCCCAATGAAAAAAAGCTCTATGGCAGGCCCATGAATCAGGCTGTTCACCCACTCTTTCAGTTTCCTGTTCAGGGGGTGTACTGTACCACCGGGTTTTGTTCCATCTTCTGCACATGAGGCATCAAACAACTCCTGGGGAACCTCGATCTTTGCCAGCTCATCTGCTCCTTCCAGAGTCCGGTGCAGCAAGGTCACCACAGGAGGCTCCGTTTCCCAGTCAAAAATCACAAAATAGTAGGACTCGTCATGAGCCGAAGAAACGAAATCATTACCCCTTGTCCATCCGGATCCCCATTCCAGATACATCTCCACTGCTTTTTCGGGAGTCATTGCCCAATCGATATTATTCACTAGTACCCTATCCTTCCTCAACTGACTGACACTTAGCACAAGAAACCTCCTGGTTGAATTAGAGACCCTTTTAAAAGACAAGAGTAACTATTCTCAGGAAGGAGTCAAGAAAAAAACCTCCACATTGTGGTATTTTTTATCCGCTGCAATTTCACTTCTCTGTAAAATTACAGCGTTGCTAATGTTCGGGAAAGAAATCGGAGTTTACTTCAGGAGGTGCAAGATGCACCTTTAGACACAGGATCAAATCAAATACTTGACAAGAACGAAGCCACCAATAAGAAGAACAAGAAAGACAATGGAGAGAATATTAAAATACTTTTCAATATAAACCTTCACGGGTGCCCCGAATTTCCAGATAAAAGTAGCAACCAGAAAAAACCGGGCAGAACGAGAGGCAAGGGAAACCAACATAAATGTTGGAAAATTAATATGAAAGGCTCCCGCGGTGATGGTAAAAAGTTTGTAAGGTAAGGGCGTAAATCCTGCTGCACCAACCGCCCAGGCGTCATATTTCTGATACAAGTCCTGTACCACAAGATATTTTGCACTGAGTCCGTAGATATCCATAATCGGACGCCCGACCCCCTCCATAAACCACAGACCAAGAGCGTAACCAAAAGCACCGCCTAGAACAGATCCCACGACGCAGACCGCTGCATATTTAAAAGATCTTCTGGGAACAGCGATACAAAGGGCAATGAGAAAAACATCTGGAGGGATAGGAAAAAAAGAGGATTCAACAAAGGCTATGACGAAAAGCACCCAGAGACCATAGGGCGTATGCAACAGTTCCATACATTTATCGTACAGACGACGGATGAGCCCAGGTTTTTGTTCTTTTTCAGCTTTAGTCACCCCAACCATGCGCTCCTATCAAATTAACAAACCGAACACTTTCAAGTTTTTCAACTTTGACTTCATCCCCAAAATTCCTGACAAAATGCAATTCCTGTAGATCCCGACCACCAACTGGAATCACCATCCTGCCACCATCCCCAAGTTGCTCAACAAGGGGTTCAGGAATTTCAGGTCCTCCTGCGGTGACAATGATTGCATCATAGGGAGCGTGTTCCGCCCAGCCCATGGTGCCATCATCAAGGCGGGAGAGGATATTATAATAGCGCAGTCGGTCAAAGGTTTTTCGGGCTCTGGCAAGAAGTGAATTGATACGTTCCACAGTATAAACTTTTGTGCAAAGTCTTGAAAGAACAGCTGCCTGATAGCCGGACCCCGTACCTATTTCCAACACTTTTTCAGATCCTGTGAGCTTGAGTACCTGAGTCATGGCAGCTACTACCAGCGGCTGAGAAATGGTTTGATCACCGCCAATGGGTAAAGGATAGTCACTGTAGGCCTGTGCCCGCATGGCGTCATCGACAAAGAGGTGCCGAGGCACTTCTGCCATGACTCTCAGAACATTTTGATCATGAATTCCACGGAACAGCAACTGCTCCTGCACCATGCGTTCCCGACCTGTTACAAAGCGATCTGTCACTTCTTGATCTCTTGCCAGGAATAGTCATCCTGCCAACCAAATTCACCTTCATCATATCCACGATAATGACACGTTTTGACAATCTTCCCGGCAAAAGTGACCAACACCATACTATAGCCGTTGGAGCCAAAAACGCCCCCCACAAATGGTGCGCTTTGCAAAACAGAACGATCTTCCTCGTAATAGACCCATTCTTCGGTATCTTCAGTCAACATCCGTTTGGCATCGGGTTCGCCCATCAGTTGCACTACCTCTTCACGGCTGGTATCGCCAACTCGTATCATGGCAACATCGGACACCAGGTGCCGGGTAGGGGTTTCTGCACAACCGCCAAGCCCAAGAACATGCAGTAGCAATATCAGCAGAAAAACAGGGATTCGATAAACATCTAACATAGAGGGTTTCATCATGGTTTGGTGCCTTACAAAATATTTTCGTGTTTTTTAAGAAAACAACCTGATAAGGTGCTTATGCCGGTTTATCATTCTTCTATGGTGTCAGTGCAGCACTCCACAAAAGATGTCATATATAAAAAGAACAAGACATCAGGAATTAAGATCCAGGAGGCTGTCCGGCGATACTGTAAAATTTACTGACTTGTGGGGGAGAACGGTTGAAGGTTTCTTTCCCTTTCAACCGTTCTATAGCGTGAGGAAGAGGCTTTTTCAACAATTAAGTGAATCAGATCCCCACAGCCTTATTCAGAATCTTATAATTTCGCTCAACCATCACCATGGGATCGACAACCAAACCGGCCTGGATCATAGCATTGTCATAAATTTGAGCTGCGACATCACCGGCAAAAGCTTCATCACTCTTCACAAGATCAGCAAGCTGTTTAATAAGTGGACTGGAAAAGTTAATCTCCAGATTTTTTTTGCTACTTCCTGGCGTCATCCCCTTCTCCATACGACTGACTGCCATTATCCGCTCCATAGAGGATGTCATATAGCTGTCAGGATTGACAATCATAGCAGGAGCATCTACCAGACGTTTGGATTCGATCACGTCTGCAACCTGTTCAGCAAGACTCTTTTTCAACCAGCCGAGAAGATCATTTCCTGCATCGTCGCTTAATTTTTCAGTTTCAGTAGTATCTTCTTCCTTCTCTCCACTTTTGGAGAGATCAAGATCGGCCCGATCTGCAGAAACAAGTTTCTTGCCGTCAAATTCACCAAGATGATTAAGTACAAAGTCATCAATGGGCTCCATAGTGTACACAATCTCTATATTTTTCTGATTAAACATCTCAACATAAGGCCCGGACTCAATAGCCGAACGGTTGGGACCATTAATATAATAAATCTCTTCCTGATCTTCTCCCATACGCTCGACATATTCGGCAAGTGAAGTAGGTTTCCCCTCTTCCGAACGGGAGGTTTCGAAACGAACCAGCTTGGCAAGCTCTTTCTGATACTCAAAATCTGATGTCACACCTTCTTTTAGATAAATGCCAAAAGTGTTCCAGAAATCGAGATACTTATCAGAATCGCGCCTGGCTTCTTCATTTAAGAATTTCAGGAATCGTTTAGTGATAACCCTGCGCAGCTTCATAACCAGAGCATTATCCTGCAGGGACTGACGGGAAATATTTAAGGGCAAATCCTCGCTGTCTACTACACCTTTTAAGAACCGGAGCCATTCGGGAAGGATATTCTCTGAATGCTGGTCAATAAGTACCCGCTGGCAATATAAATTTACTCCGGGATCCACACGACCAAATCCCATAGACTCAAAATTTTCTTTAGGAACAAAAAGCAGCGCATTGATTGCCAGCGGAGCATCTGCTGTAAAGTGCAGACGAAATCCCGGTTCATCCATGCCATTGCCGATAAATTTATAGAAATCGTTGTACTCTTCGTCACTGATTTCATTTTTGCTACGCGTCCAGATGGCCTGAACGGTATTGACAGTATCACCTTCCAGTTTAATTGGGAAGGAAACAAAAGTTGAATATTGTTTAACAATAGACTCAATCTTAAATTTCTGGACGTATTCTTCTGCATCTTCTTTCAAATGAAGAATGACTTTGGTGCCGCGGTGCAAACCCGGACGATCGGAAATGGTAAAGCTTCCGGCACCTTCAGAAACCCACTCATTTCCCTCAGAACCATCCCAGGAACGGCTCTGCACGGTTACCTTGTCTGCAGCCATAAAGGCAGCGTAAAATCCCACACCAAACTGACCGATAAGATTAACATCTTTCCTGGCAGCCTCAGCAAGCTCTGTAAGAAAAGTCCCTGAGCCGGAGTGAGCAATGGTACCAAGATTTTTTTCAAGCTCTTCCCGAGTCATGCCAATACCGGTATCGGTGATGGTTACGATACGATCATCTTCATTAAGATCAATGGTAATTTCCAAAGGCATGTGAGAATCAAAGACATCATCATTGGTCAAACTTTCGTGACGCATTTTTTCAAGTGCATCCGCACAGTTGGAAACAAGTTCACGAACAAAAATATCACGCTCAGTGTAGAGCGAATTAATTACAATATCCAGCAGCTTCTTAGTTTCTGCCTGAAATTCATGGGTACTGGTCTGCTCAGTCATATTATTCTCCTGTACACTTTCCAAAAAGGGTTATTCGTAATTGTTGCTTTTTTTTATAAAGTCGGCCAAAATGATAAGCATGCCTGCCCTGCTGTCAAGCCTATGAATATTGCCGAATTACACAAACCCTGATGGCGTCGTAAAAACTCTTCATCCTCTTCGGCACTGCAAACTTGCTGTTACGACGGCGTACTTAACTACGTCTCACTCCGACAAATTTGCATTCCCGAATATGAAGTTTTTTCCTTAGCTATCAAAAATTTTACTTTTTACGAGTCTATCAAACCTGAAAAATGAAAACAGTGAAAAAAGATACCCTGATAATCGGAGCCGGACTTTCAGGCTTAAGCATTGCCTGGAAACTCAAACAGATTCCAGATCATTCGATTCTCCTCCTGGAAAAATCAAACAATTCAGGCGGTGCCATTGCGAGCTACGCAGAAAACGGATATCTGGCGGAAGGAGGCCCCCACGGCTTTCTCGATAATTGTGAAGAAAGCCAGGAGCTTTTACGTGAAACCGGACTGGACAAGGAAATACTCAAAGCTCCCCTGGCAAAGTTTGTGCGCTATGTATGTATAGGTGGCAAGCTCAAACTTATTCCCCAGTCGCCACCAAAAATTCTTGCCGCCCCACTTATCTCACCCCTTGCAAAACTGTGGGTTGCCGGTGATTTTTTCAAAAAACCACTTAGCGGGGAACCAACGGTTCGCCAGTGGGTGGAACATCGTTTCGGCAAGGCATTGCTACCTTATGTAGACGCGGTTTTCACTGGAACGTATGCAGGTGATTTTGAACGACTGGTTATTGACGGAGTGATGCCTGGTGTTCGCAAGATCGAAAAAGAGTACGGTTCCGTTATCTGGGGACTCTTAAAAAAGGCCAGAGAAAACGCAAAGAAAAGAAAGGGCAAAGAAAAAAAAGGACTTCCTGCCATGACCAGTTTCCCCACAGGTATGACCCGCCTGGCAGAGCGTCTACGGGAAAACCTGACAGAAGGGGAAGAAATACGTTATGATTGTCCGGCCAGCAGCATCACACATTTAGATGAGGGCTGGCAGGTACAAACGGAACAGGAAACATTTACTACGAGAAACCTGATTATTGCTCTTCCCGTGAATGACGCGCTTTCCTTGCTCAGCTCCGTTGCAACACCTCCCCAGGCAGACATCCCTGAAGCTCACATTTTAACCATCGCCCTTGGGTTTGGTAAAAATGCTACGCTTCCACCTGGTTTTGGATATTTAAGCCCCGAAAGGGAAAAAAGATTTTGCCTGGGTGCGTTGTTTACCTCAAATATGTTTCCCGGACGCACCCCCAGGGACCATATCCTCCTTGAAGTGCTGATTGGCGGTCGCAGGCACCCGGAACGGCTAGAGCTGGACGATGAAACACTGGTTCGTAAAGCAGTGCAGGATTTACGTCAGCTTCTTGAGCTCCCCGAGCGTCCTGAGTATGCCCGGATTTTACGCCCCAAAGGCGGAATACCTCAACTGGAGGCCGGATACCCTGCCCTTTTGCAATGGCGTAACGATCTTATCCAGAAAGAGAAGGGGCTTTACGTCACTGGTTTTGGCTGGGAAGGAATTGGCTTAAATGACATGATCAAGACTGCTTTTCGAGTAGCAGAGGCCATTAAGCTGGGGGAACAGGATGGTGGTAAAACCAATACGGATGTGAAAAAAGTGTATTTTTGATTGCCTGTACTATCTGCCGGTTCCCTGAAGGTTCCATAAAACATTGCAAAACGAGAAAGAATCACATCAAATGGCCTGTTTTGTCACGCCACACGGTTTTGGCTGTGATATTGGCCAGTTTCAGAAAAACGGACTCCATGCTGATATCCCGGCAACCATTCAGCGTCTACGGGATTTTCTTCCTTTTAATCATTCACTGGTAAAAAAACCTCGCGGGAAAAATACAGGGCTGCAGTCTGATTCTTTGCGACATTGCTCCACTGGGTATTGCTGTGGCCAAAAATGCCGTAGCAAATTCTCAGCCAGGAGGAATTTCTCTCCGGCAACTGGCTGAATACTCTCAACGGTGTCCTATCTAAAGATCAACATTCACCTGTTTCTGAAAACGGTGCTGATACTATTGCAGCACATCTCCAGTAGTTGCTCATATAATAATACAAGCAGTCAATTACCCCGATGCAGCTCCATCGACAAATATCCCGTTAAAAGCATAGAACGTAAATTTTTACCCTATCACGCCAAAAGAAAAAGCCCAGATAATTGTTTTACGGAACATACTCATTCATGCATATTTCGGTGTCAGTATCCCGATGGTGTAGGATATTATTCAGAACAAATTGACGCTCCTCCAAATAGTCTGCCAAAATCTACTGGATGACGCTTTAAAAGCCGCATTCAGCTTATAGTACGCTTTTTGATGGCAAACAGAGGCTTATAAGCTATTGAAAATACATGCTATAGCAACATAACAGAATAAAATTTAAAATAGTTGCTTTGATTCGACCACGCGCATATTTCCTATAATACTCTCTTGAGGGGCTAAGAAGACAATATAGGGTATAAAAATGGATACATTGTAGACCTCGTCAAATTGAAGTATTTGTATTCGCACCCTGTGCGTACTTACAGTAAGATAGAGCAAAAGTGGATAGTTACTGATCTGAGTTGTCAGTTTTTGTTTTCAGTTACTGCACGCTGAAAACTGACAACTTTTAACAACACAAAAAACGGTGTATTGTATACAAAATTTAGCACTAATTTAAAGCACGTTTATAATATCTGTACTACAAGTAAAGCTTTCGAAAAATATTTACAGGTATCCAAGGAAGAATTTAAGAAAATATATTCACACACAAAGTGTGATACCAATCGGAGGAAAAGCGAGGGTTCTACTTGGTCGGAATGACAGCAATAAAAATGGTCGGGACAGGAGGATTCGAACCTCCGACTTCCTGCTCCCAAGGCAGGCGCGCTACCAGGCTGCGCTATGCCCCGACACATAAAGAAAGGAAAAAGCCCGATCTAATCTATTCAAAAGATCGGGCTTGGTATTTTTGGCTCCTCGAGCAAGACTCGAACTTGCGACAAGGTGGTTAACAGCCACCTGCTCTACCAACTGAGCTATCGAGGATTAAAAACAACAGGCCTTTAAGTACTGAATTTGTCAGTACTGATAGTACAGAACCGGTAAGCGAGAAAATATAAACGACAGAAACGGGGCTGTCAATATTTTTCTGTCGGCGGAAAATCTTTTAAAATGACTTCCACCGCTTTATTGATTTTTCTGATGCTTTTTTCCGGGTCGTCCCCACTGCCGAGTCGGTCTCTCCCGCTTCCCCTCCAGAATAGTTTGTGTTGCACAGGGTCAAGAATATCCACACTTAATGTATCCACCTCATACTCTCTAACGGTACTGGATCGAAATGCGCTTCCACCCCAGAAAGGATCACAGTACAGAGAGCCGTAGCCATATGGGCCGTTAAAATGATCTATGGCGTCCACCTGCAATTTCTTCTCAATGATACCGTGCCAACTCACCCTAAAGCCGGCTGTTTCTGTATCAGTTTTTGTGAATCCGCAAATAATCAGGTGTTCTTTCACCACAACTCGCACCCGAGCCTTGATCTGATCATTATTAATTCTGGTATCACTGGATAGAGCTTTACCGGTATCTATCCATGCATATGTATTCATGTGTAAAAAAATCATATGCAGGGTTGTAATCTGTGCTTACACTCAGAGTTGAACAAGCCGTACAAAGCAACAAGAACAGCACCATAATTGTTAAAGTCTCCATCCCCACCTTCTTACTGGTTGATTTTAATCCCCACCAAATAAGCCCTTCAGCATCTGTATTCCCTATTCCATCTGTTTCTTATCTTCAGGAGTTAACTCCTCGTCAAACTGTCTTTTTTCCTGTTTTGCTTCTTCACAAAACTTTTTTGATCCTTCTGGATCTTTCAGGGTAGTAATGGTTTCTTTTGCCATGCTTCTGGCGATGGCATCTGATTGTGGATCCATTATAACTTCAATTCCCTGCGGTAACTCAAAATATCTATCCTCAACCTTTCCTATATCTACAGAAGTAGCCTCTATAACCATACGTATTCCCATCATATTACTATTTATTCGTAAAGGAATTTCGGTATTATGAATGGAATAAGTCACTGTTCCCATCATTTCCACCTTATCACAACTATAACCCAGAATTTTTTCGGCATTCAGTTGAATCTTTCCCCCAAGTCCTTCGGCAACGCTGGTTCCCATTTTTGCGACATTCTCATGAACCTGTTTCTTTTCTGATTGAGAGAGCTTTCTGTATTCCTCAATCATATACTTTTCAGGATTCACATTCTTACTGCCGGTATGGTTTGTCAGGTCAAAATTATATTCCCATTCAGGGTTCGAAATTTCCACATTTTCGTTTATCATTACCATACCCATCATGCTTGTTTTTGTAGTATGATAGATTGCTACTTCCCGGCCATAGCCCCGTATATATCTTATTTCTTTACCATTTTCCACACCACTAATCGTATATTTGAGAGTCGCCTGTTTAAATGGCTGCTTTGTTTCCCATGGACTCTTATCTCCTGCCAATGTACTTATCGGTACAAGTATCAGCAGTATAAATCCAAACAGCAATCGTCTATTCATTGTCATCCTCCTGACATTTTTAACTCATAAATTCGATGACGTCGTAAAACCTCTTCATCTTCTTCGTCAGTACACCCTGAAAGAAGTGCCCCTGGGGTGCAAGTGTGTGTTCCTCGAATATGAAGTCTTTTACTTAGCCATCCACAATGTTCCTTTTTACGAGTGTATCAAGTGCTGCCATTTTCTATTATCTTTTCCTCTTTTTATTCCTGTCGATCAACGGCAAATGGGCCCCAACTCTGACACACCGGCATTATTTCCACTCTATTAATATTCACATGTGGTGGACGATCCGCAATCCAGAACACAGTTTCTGCGATATCTTTTGGAGTGAGTGGCTCAGTTCCTTCATATACGGAATCTGCCTTTTGTTGATCACCATGAAATCGAATCACTGAAAATTCTGATTCTGCAAGACCCGGCTCTATATTGGACACCCGTACTCCACTCCCGTGAATATCTGCCCGCAGATTATTGGAGAATTGTCCAACAAAGGCTTTGGTGGCACCATAGGCATTGCCACCCGGATAAGGCCAGGACCCGGCAACAGATCCCATATTGATAATATGCCCCTGCCCACGTTCCACCATGGATGGCAAGAGGGCACGGGTAACATACATAAGCCCCTTAATATTGGTATCAACCATAATTTCCCAATCTTCAATATCGGCCTTATGGGCAGGGTTCAGACCAAGGGCAAGACCGGCATTATTAAGCAGAAGATCTATCTGTGCGTGGGAATCAGGCAAATCAGCCACCATCTCCTGCACTTGATTCCTGTCCCGGACATCGCAAACAACCGTATGCACCGCGGCCATATCCAATTGTTTCCGAAGTTTCTGCAACCGTTCTTCCCGCCTGCCGCATAGGACAAGATCCCAGCCTTTCGCGGCAAATAATTCTGCACAGGCTTTGCCAAAACCCGCAGTGGCTCCGGTTATAAGTGCAATTTTACTCATTTTTTCTCCCTGTGTACCTTCTTTTATCCAGTCGGTTTCTCAAAATATTGCTGCATTACCATCTCGGCACATTTATTTCCCAGGTGGGCAAAGTCAAAAACAAGCTCATCTTTTCGTTTCCCCTCAGTATCCACAAGATCCTGATAAATATCGATAAAAGGAATTTGCAACTTCCGACAATAACGGGCGTAAGCCTCATTTAAAAGTTCAGTATAGCGTTTTCGTTCTTCATATGTAGCTGTGAAGGGATAGTGTAATCCCTTTTTCCATTTTTCAGCATCAGCACCCAGAAAATCACCTGTAGGCACCACATTGAAAATGTGTATACCGTGCCCAAGGTTTCGTAAATGCTGAACATACGCTGTGTACCTTCTGGCAGTAGCATCAATTAACTGTGTGATGGGGAGTCCAAGTTGACGATGTTTGTATTGAATATGGAGGCGCACATCCACCTCCCCAAAACAGAATATCAACTCTTTGGATTGTAAAGAAGTGAGGATGTGCATGAGTTTTTTTTCATGACGCTGAATATTAAATGCAGTCTTACCATCCAGCTTATTGTAACCGACCAGAACCAGCGAATCGGCAATATGAACATGATTTTCAAAACAACGCCTTGAATGGCTGTCGCCCACTGCGAAAATTTTTCTATGCATGGTACATTGTAGCCGTTCATCCGAAACTCGGCAAGAAATAACAAAGAACCTGCTACCCGATATTTCTCATAAACATTGTGCTTAAAAGTAGATAACAACAATATATTACAATTAAAAAACTGAGCAAAACAATTGCTTACTTTCTCACAAAATGTTCCTGAGAAATGCGGGCTAAAAAAGATTATGCAAAGAGCCTACTCAACAGGAAAAGATAACAACGATTCACCAGTAGCAGTTTTCAAGGCCTGGCGGCTGTTATAAAGACCGATAAGCGACAGGGCAAGGCGTGACTGAGTGCGTACAAGATCACGCTGTGCCTCGTTAAAACGAGCAAGGGATTCCTGTCCGGCTTTGTAGCCTTCTTCCACAAGATCACGGGTTTGTGCCACTAGTTTTACTGATGCCCGCTGCAATACAAGCTGTGCCCGTCCCTGTTCTAATTTACTTATTGCCTGACGCACCTCACTTTGCACCAGATTTCTCTGTTGATCAAGACTTCTGGCAGCTTCCCGTTTGGCGGCTCTTGCCTCTGCAATTGATGCCGCATCCCCCCGTCCTCTAAAAAGATTATAACTTAGATTTATAGCAACTGAAGAGGCAATGTCATCACCCTCAAAACTCATATCTTCTGTTCGGCTTCCTCTCACGCCGCCATTTAGAGAAACTCTGGGATAATAGGCTGCCTGCTTGAGTCCCACTGCAGAATCCGTCCGTTGAAAACTCAGTTCCTTACGCAGAAGATCGGGGCGATTTTGTTGTGCCCGGGCAAGGAGTTGTTCCGGTATAATTTCAAAAAACTGACCTTCCTCCACCATATCTACCTTGGCAAGTCGCAAATTTTCCGGCATCATCCCGGATTTACGTCCAAGCAAAACAGCCAGCCCATAAAGTGCCAGATCATAATCTCTTTCCGCCAGCAATATATCGGTAGAGGCATTGTTCATCTGCACCTGGAAATTGAGTACAGCTGAAAGAGATCCCGCACCAGCACCCAACCTGATCCTTGCCTCATCAGCCTGTTTGGAATTAAAGGAAAAGTCCGCCTCTGCAATAGCTTTGTTATACAGAGCAAGTTGTGCTCCATAATAACTCCCGGCAACACTCTGCAAAAGAAGGCGCCGGGCATCACGCCGTGCCTGTTCACTTTCCTGCTCTCCATATTCAGCGGCCAGCTGCGCAAAACTCCTGGCAAAACCGTCAAACAGTACCCATGACGCATCAAGGGAAAGTCTGTAATTTTCACTGGTTCGATCTATTTCCAGCCCGTTATTTACTAAAGACAGGAGCTCAGCTTCATTTACAGACATGTGATTACTGCCAGCCGATCCAGTGGCATCCAATGTTGGCCAGTACAAAGCACGACTCTGTGCTATCCTGAATCTTGCCTGCTCTACTCGTTCAGCAGCAGCTGCAAGGGATGGATTATCAGCCAGAGCGATTTCCTGGGCAGTGTACAAATCCAACTCCTCGACCTCTGCAAGTGTTTGTGCCTTCACATTTACACCAACATCTGCCAGCAATAAGACACACAGTGAAATAATTAGCCGTTTCATATGTTTCCTTCCTGATTCTTTAATACCCGTGGTTCAACTTCTTCTCTGCTCACCCATTTCCCGCTACGCCCCTTAACAAAAACTCGTCGTAAATCATTGACTATAACCAGCAGGCTGGGAATCAAAATAAGGGTCAATCCAGTTGCAAAAACGACCCCGCCAGCAACGGACAAGGCCATGGGGATAAGAAACTTGGCCTGCATATCCGTTTCCATGATAAGCGGTGCCAAGCCGCCAACGGTACTGATGGACGTTAAAAAAATTGCCCTGAACCGCCGGGCACCGCCCTGAATAATTGCGTCGAACAGTTCCATCCCCTCCGACAGGTTTTCATTGACCCGTTCGATCAGGACAATAGCATCATTAATCACCACTCCTGACAGGGCTACCATACCAAAAATAGACATCATGGATAAATTGTAGCCAAGGAGGAGATGGCCGAGAATGGCACCGATAATACCAAAAGGAATGGTAAAAAGGATGATAAAAGGTTGTATATATGACCTGAAAATAGTGGAAATGATCACAAAAATCCCCACCAGAGCAATGGGGAAACCAACAATCAGCGAAGAAAAAGATTCTCTGGTATTTTTCTTTGAGCCCTGCATTGAAAGGTGAACATCGGAGTATTTCTGTTTAAGTGTACGAAATGTTGTCTTCCCCAGTTGGGCAAAGATTTCACCCGAATTAGCCTGCTTATTATTTACCTCTGCTGTCACTTTAATACGACGCAGGCCATCGGTTCGGGTAATTGTAGAAAAACCGGGTGCAAAACTGATATTGGCAACGGAAAGCAGGGGGACTTCTCGTCCATCGACAGTCCGGATATGCACCTTTTCAAAATCTGAAAGATTGCTGCGTTCTTCTGCTGTATAGCGTACTTTTACACGGATATCATCCTGACCACGCTGCAGCCTGAAGGCCTCTCTCCCATAAAAACCGGCATTAATCTGGCGAGCCAGATCCTGCACCGTAAGGCCAAGGGTGGTGGCTTCCGGCTTCAGGCTTAACTGCAACTCATTCTTCCCCTGGGCATAATCGGAACGAATTTGATAGACCCCCTGATATTCAGCTAATGCTTCCTGCAGATCTGCTGCGGCATTCTGCAATTCATCCATATCGTGTCCCTGCAGCCACACCTCAATCTCAGCACCGGACGGCCCTGCCTGCATCCCCTCAAAGGTAAGACTCAGTATACCGGGAATCCCCCCCACAGCCTTCTCCCAGGCGATAAGCAGATCATTTGAATGGATACCACGCTCTTCTGAAGGGAGCAGAATAATCTGGATAGACCCCATATGCGGACCCGTAGCACCCATTGTTCCGGACAAGGCTTGGCCAACCAGCTTTAAGCGCTGACGAACAAGAGGGGCTCCCGTCAGGGTGGAGGTATTTTCAGCCACTGTATCAAATGCGGCTTCAATCTGCTGCAAAGCGTCACTGGTAATATCAGGAGGGGTACCTTCGGGAAATTCAACAGTGGATGTAATCACAAATCCATCCAGTTTGGGAAACACCTGAAATTTCACCAGGCCTCCTTTAACCAGCCCGACGCTGAGCATCAATACCGTGATGGCCACAGCAAGAGAAATATAACGCCAGTTGAGTACCGCCCCAATAAAGGGCACATACCTTCTCTCAATAAAGTCTTCCAGCCCCGTACTGACTGCGCTGCGAAGCCGTTCAATAGTAGCAAAAACAGGCCACAGCTTTTTAGGCTTGTTCAGATCCGGCAGATGACTCAGGTGGGCAGGCAGTAAAAGCAGTGATTCCACAAGGGAAATCAACAGACAGGAGATCACCACTACAGGCAGGATGGCCACAAATTTACCCATCGTTCCCCCCACATACGAAAGAGGAATAAAAGCAACAATGGTGGTGCTTACTGCCGCAAAAACTGGCATAGCAACCTCAGAAACGCCATTCACAGCAGCTTGTAATGGAAGTTCGCCTCGTTTTCTGTGTACGTAAATCGCCTCACCCACCACAATGGCGTCATCCACCACGATTCCCAGAACCATAATCAGGCCAAAGAGTGAAATCATATTAATGGTTGCATCAATGGTCCAGAGAAGAAACATAGCACCGGCAATGGAAATGGGGATTCCCAGTCCTGCCCATAAGGAGAGTCGTAGATCGAGAAAAAGCCAAAGCATACAGAATACTAAGCAAAGACCGATAACACCGTTACGGGTAAGGAGTCTGATGCGAGCCCGGAGGGAATCGGTGGTATCATAAAATACAGAAATATGCGTCCCTGGAGGCAGAACTTGCTGCTTTTCAGCTACAAAAACCTGCACCGCATTAGATATTTTGATGGCATCTTCTGCTTCTGTCTTGGAAATCTGCACAAACATGGCCGGTTTATCATCAATGGTGGCAAAGATTGGATCCTGGGTAAACCCGTCATGAATTTCCGCCAGACGATCAAGGGTGATAATCTCACCATCCCGACGTGCCAGGATAACAATTTCAGCAAGCTCAGCCCCGGTATATTTACGGCCAACTGTACGAATTCTGATTTCTTCCCCCACAGTGCGAAGGATGCCACCGGCAAGATTGATACTAGATTTTCTAATGCTTGCTGCAACCTGATCAAAAGTAAGCCCGTAACGACTGAGTTTTTCTTCTGAAATTTCTATTCCAATTTCATATTCACGAGTACCGTAAGCCTCAACCTGTGAAATAAGCGGAATCAATTTTACTTCGTCTTTAATCCGTTTTCCCCACTGCTTGAGCTGCTTTTCACCAAGATCTCCGGACAGGGAAAGAAGCATCACTACCTGTTTTTTTACAATCTCACGGATAACCGGTTTTTCAGCATCCACAGGAAAGGTGGAGATAGCATTAACGTGGGATTCGACCTTATCCAACACCTCAGAGGTATCATATCCGTCTTTCACTTCAATGGTGACAGATGCACGATTTTCTGCAGATTTTGTAGTATAGCGCTCAATTCCTTCTACAGATTCAAGGGCTTCTTCTATTTTCTGATTAATCCCCTCTTCCACTTCTTCAGGATCAGCTCCCGGATACACCACAGAAACGGAAATCATATCGATGGAAAATTCCGGGAAACTTTCACGAACCATTGACTTGGTAGCCAGAAAACCGGCCAGAAAAATCAGGACAAGCAGAATATTTGCAAAAACTGTATTACGGGCAAAAGAGGCAAGTAAATTATTCATTAACTATCCTCACCAGACTTCGTTCCAGGGGATCCACCAAACGAGTGGTGACCACCCTGTCATCTTCAACAAGGCCCTTACTGATATAGGAGTTGTTCCCCTGCACTCGTACTACTTCCACCTGTACTGTGGCAAGACGACCATCACGAATCACATACACACTGTTTTCAAAACTCACTGCCCAGCGTGGCAGTTCCACAACCTGATTCATGATACCACCTGGAATAAGCACTCGGCAAAACATACCGGAAACCAGTGGGATTGAAGTATTCTGCGCTCTAAACTGTTCAGCATCTATCTTGACAACGACCCTCACAGTTCTGGTCTGTTCATCAAAAGAACTCACCCGATCAAGCACTCCAACAGCTCTGTTTCTCTTATTTTCAGTCCAGCTAACCTCACATTGCAGCGGTTTTAAACCAGCAAACCATGCGTCTCCCCCGGGAACACCCCCGGAAAACTGTAACCACTGAAAAGCATCGCGGCTATCTAAAGGTACGTTTAATTCCAGTACCGAATCATCGGCCAGGCCAAGAACAATTTTCCCCGGAGCCACATACTGCCCCTTTTCTATTTTTTTACTCGTTATACGACAGGTAAAAGGTGCCATCACACGACAACGCTGGAGATTGATCTTTGCCCGGGTCATGGCCTGCTTCACCTGTGCCAGTCTGTCTGCACTGCTGTTGGCGGCCTGTTCCGCTTTCTCCACTCCTGCCTGTGTTCCAACCTTGTTTTTTTCAAAAAGAGTACGGACACGTGCCAGCTCTTTAGCGGTAATTTCTTTATCACGTTGCAGAATGGTAAGGCGGGTTTTATTACTTTCGTATTCACTGCGATAATCACGATCATCTATGGCAAAGAGGAGTTCACCTTTTTTTATTACCTCGCCGGTCTGCAGACGGGAATGTATTTCAATCACACTGCCTGCCACTTCAGCAGCAATCTCCACCATCCGCAGCGAACGCAACTGCCCATGTGCCTCAATCAACACCGGAACATCCATAAAAGAAACCGTCTGTACCTCGACTTTCAAAGGACGTTCTGCCAGTGTGGCCTGTGCAGGTGGCTTTTTTCTACCCTTTAAGAGCTTAAAACCCACAAAACCCATAGCCAGAATAAGCATACAGGCAACAACCCGAATCAGGATCGTTACCCCATCTTTTTTTATCTCGATTTCACTCATTGTTCTTCTCGCTTTCAGCTAACACCTGCTCCACACGTTCGAGCACTTCACACCATTTCTCAGCCGTTTCAGGCCCCACTTTTTCTACAAGATCAAGAAATGCTGCAAGAACTGCCCCTTCCATTCGTTCTGCATGGACACTGGCCTGCTCCGACAAACGAACAACAACCTTTCTTCTATCCTGTACACTTCGTTCCCGCAACAACACACCCTTTTCAACAAGGCGATCAACCATGCATGATGCTGACGGTACAGAGACCTTTAACTTTCCGGCAAGTGTTGTGATTGTAACTTCTCCACTACTCTGTACGGCCATAACCATCTGCACCTGAGCCATAGAGAGTTCTTCCCCCTTACCGGATCCACAACCGTTATGCAAACCGGACTGAATGGAAAAAACATGATCCTTCAGTTTTCTTCCGGCGGTTGCGATAAAGCGCGCCTGTTGCAGGATTTTATTGCTACTCATAATTTTTCAAACCTTCTGAGTTAATGTTACTTAGTATAGCTAAACAATAGCAACACTAAGCAACGCCTGTCAAGAAAAATAAAGCCTCCGAAAGGGCGTTCCCAGATATCCTCCTGAGATTTTGATACAAGTCAGGAAGTGATGGCGTCGTAAAAACTCTTCACCTTCTTTGCCACTACAAATTTTTTATCACTACGAAGTAGTTAAGTACGCCCGCTCCGTCAAGTTTGTGTTCCTCGAATATGGAATTTTTTATTTGGCCGTCCACAATTTTACTTTTTACGAATTTGTTCAAAAGTGAGTGCTCGATAAGAAAAAGTGGTTTGATCCTGCTATAGAGAAGTGGACACTCTGTTAAGCCATTGGTAATATTATTGGCAGGAGGAAATTATGAGTGTTCAAGAGCGCAGAAAGTATGATCCAGATTTTAAA
>Ga0256826_1000204_pt1 | contig 33614 bp, 32 predicted proteins | sample CV79metaG_FD_185975 | JGI IMG/M metagenome (GOLD analysis project Ga0256826, IMG submission 185975) | Hydrothermal vent microbial communities from East Pacific Rise, Pacific Ocean - CV79 | ecosystem: Environmental > Aquatic > Marine > Hydrothermal vents | place: Pacific Ocean: East Pacific Rise...
TAACCTCCTTACTGCACATCAACTCAATGACCAATTAGAGTGGTTTTTAATGCGTCTTACCAAAGGAGCTGGAGTCAGTGAACTGCTAGGATTAGAGCCCTGTAGTCAAAGAAAAAACTATACCCTTGTACGTCCTCTTTTAGAACACAGCAAGCAAGAGTTACTCTCCTATCTTCAATCACATCACTATCCTTATTTTATAGATGAAAGTAACAACGATGAGAAGTATGAACGTAACCAATTTAGAGCCCAATTTTCTAACGCACTACTGACACACTATAAAGAAGGTATTCAACGTAGTTTTCACTACCTTAAAGAAGATAAAGCACTTTTAACATCACAGTTTCAAATACTCTTTAATGAAAAATTGCTTTACATTATCAAACTCTCTACACCTAAAATAAAAGCCAAAGCATCTGATATGATACTCAAGCAATTGGGCTACCTTCTCTCTGCTTCACAACGCAAAGAGATATCCCATAAAGAGAGTCTTGTCATTGGTGGACTGTGGGCAATAGAACAAAAAAATGACCTACTCTATATTGCACCTTACCTTAAAACAGAAATGACAAAGGCATTCAAAGAAGCATGTAGAATTTCTAAAATCCCCTCTAAAATTAGACCTTATCTTTTTAAAGAAAAAATAACACTTCCCATAGTCAAATAGAATAAAAATACTAATCTACTCTTCCAAAAGTCCTGCCAATGGGTGTGCATGCATATACTCTTGCATCTTTTTTACAGAACCCAACTTTGTATAGACTTGTGTGGTTGCCATAGTCTCATGCCCTAAAAGCTCACTCACATCAGAAATACGTGCCCCATGGTTAAGCAAATGCGTTGCAAATGAATGACGTAACTGGTGAGGGGTTACCTTAAGCCCATGTGATTTAAAGCACTTACTTAAAATGTATCGTAATTGTGCCGTATTCATAGGAGCATTTCCTTTTTCAAAGAGGTACTTCTTTGGCATTTTTATCTCTTTATACTGCACAATCAACTGCTGTAGCGTATCTAAAAGGGGCAATTGCCGTGTTTTATTCCCTTTTCCATAAACATCTACCCATGCACCTTTTATATCTTCTAATTTTATTTGACTCAATTCAGAAATACGTAACCCCAAGCCATAAAGCATTGATATAAGCAGTTTCTCTTCAAGGGTAGTCTTTGCCAAGACTTCTTCTATAGTAACCTCTTCTATGGGCTTAGGAAGACTTTGTGGTACTTTAATTGCTTCATCTGCTATTAACTTCACATCCATTAAACATTGGTCTTCTAAATATTTGACAAAAGAACGAATAGCGGAGAGTTTTTTTACAATGGTTTTTTTACTATTTTTAATGATGGTAAAACGAAAAGGTGTAATATCAAAAAGATAGACCCCATCTTCTAACGAAAAGCGACTCTCTTGTATCATTTGGCGTAGTGCAACTTCATAGGTTTCAACCGTACGCTCAGAATATCCACGTATGCTAAGAAGATAGTCTAAAAAATCATCCGATAGTCTTTGAATTTTCTTCTTCATTACGTTTGGCTTCCTTTAAAATGGTATGCTTGAGCATTGCGTCTATAAGTGTCTGTTTTGCCTCTTGCAAACTTTGTCCTTCAAGTGAAATACTCTGCATATAAAAATCTATTTTAGAAAAAGGTTTAGGAATGACAAAAGAGTCCCATGTATTTGTTTGCCAAAAGGCATCGGCTGTAAAATTCATCACAAAAATAGGCAAATTACTTTTCAATGCAATACCCACAGCACCATCACTCATATGGTGACGTGGTCCTTTGGGTCCATCAGGGGTAATAAGTACTTCTTCCCCATTTTTGATGCTTCTAAATGCTTCTAAAAGAACTTGTTTTGCTCCTTTTCTACTTGAACCACGAAGGGCACGTATGTGTAAAAAGTCTAACACTCCTGCCATCATTCCCCCATCTCTATGTGAAGAGATAATTGCTGATGCTGCTTGGGATGGATGTACCTTACGATATGCTTGGGGGGTTAAAAGAAGTTCTCCATGCCACGTTACACAGACATGTTGCTTGGCATCAATGGGAGTAAGATAGTGGTACTTTTTACGTAAAGTAAACCAAAGTAGTCGCATAAAAAAGTACAAGAGAGGCGGAACAATATGCTGTCCAAACCCTTTTAAAAACTTTTTCATCTATCTGAGTTAAAGTACTGTACCCTCAAGGGCACCACGAGAGGTTTTGGTTACTTTTACTTCAACTATTTTTCCAAGTAACTCTTCACTGCCTTCTACAAAGAAAAGTTTACCATCATCACTTCGTCCTGAAACTTTTCCATTGGGTTTAAGTTCATCAAAATAGACTGTATGGACTTTTCCCATTTGAAGATCCATAATTTCATCAAGTATTTCAGTATGTCTAGTCTGTAGTCTAGTCAAACGACCTCCTGAAAGAGCATTGTCTATTTGGTTTTCATAGTCAGCTGCTTCTGTCAATGGTCTTGCTGAGTATTTAAAAGAGAACATTTGTTCAAAACGTACTTTTTCCAACACATCCATCGTATCTTCAAAATCAGCATCACTTTCTCCTGGAAAACCTACAATAACATCTGTAGAAATGGTTGCATCAGGACAAAGAGTACGAATTTTTTCACAACGATTTAAAAAGTTTTCTTTTGTATATCCACGCTTCATCTCTTTGAGTAATCGTGTAGAACCAGACTGAAGAGGCACATGAATTTGTTTACATATTTTTGGATTATTGGCAAACTCTTCTAAAAATGCATCATCCATATGCAAAGGATGAGGAGAGGTAAATCGAATACGCTCTAGCCCTTCAATTTTAGAAATTTTCTGTAGCAGTTGTGTAAAATTACATTTTTCCTCATTTGCTCCAAAACGTCTTCCATAGTTGTTTACATTTTGTCCTAAGAGCATAATCTCTTTCGCTCCTGATGCCACTGCTTTACTAATTTCTTGAATTAACAAATCAGAAGGGATAGAAATTTCCTCTCCACGTGTAGCAGGTACAATACAAAAGGTACACGCTTTGTCACATCCCATAGAGATATTGACCATTGCTTTAAATGGATTGGTACGAAATTCCCCAAAGGCATAGGTACTTTCATCGTAGTTTGTATCTATTTCAACTGCATGTTTTACATCGACTATTTCTTTAATCTTAGATACATTTCTTGCACCCAAAACAAAATCTACCACGGGTGCTCTTTTAATAATCTCTTTTCCAAGATGCGATGCAGTACATCCTGCTACACCAATTTTTGCACCCTCTTTTCTATGTTTTTTAAATACACCTATTTCTGAGAAAAGTTTAGCCACAGGTTTTTCACGTACAGAACATGTATTAATGATAATAAGGTCAGCTTCGGAGAGTTCTTGGGTAAGTTCGTAGGGTTCTTTTTGGTTGAGCTCTGCAATGATATGTTCGCTATCACGAACATTCATAGCACAGCCTAATGTTTCTATGAAAAGTTTTTTAGTAGACAATATAAGATTCTTTACTTATGCAATAATATGTACTTCATAAATGTACTCATTTTCATCAAGTCCATATTTTACTTCTCTCATATAGACAGAAAAACCTTTTTCTTCAAAATATTCAATAAGCTCTTTTAGCTCTTTATGTGAGTTGTCTTTATCAAAATAAAATATAGATTTAGTCGCTAGCTCTTCTTCTATTTTTTTGAACTCAATGGTCTTTGGCTTCGCCTTAAGTGTTGTTCTAGCAAGTTTTAATTTCATCTATATTACCTTTTAAATTTTCTTATATTCTTTAAATTATACTTTATTTTCAGTAAAGGTTTGGTTAGATATAATACTTAACTTCAAAAAGAACCCTCCCAAGACGTTATTACACTGTTATGTTACCTCTTGTAGCGGAAACTTGAAACTTTATCAAAACTAATTAGGAATTTTTATGGAAAAAATATTAGACATCATCGAAGCCATCGCACATGAAAAAAACATTTCAAAAGACCATGCCATCGAAGCATTTACTGAGGCACTAAAAAATACTGCTAAAAAATTAACCACGTTTACAAGTAACTTTGAAGTCATTATAAACAATGATACAAAAACATATAGTGTCAATAAAGTGATTACTGTTGTTGCTGATAATGATAAAAAACTATTTGCAGAAGTAGGTAGAGAACCTAACATTCAAACTATTGAATCTGATGCATATATTTCACTTTCTGAAGCAAAAGAGTTTGATGACTCTATTGAAATAGGAGATGAACTTAAAGAAGAGTTTGTCCTTGAAGACCATGGTCGTACAGCCTCTGCAAATCTTTTTAAAGAGCTAGAGTACCATGTTCAAAGACGTATTGAACAAGATTTATTTGAAAAATATAGAGAAAAAGTCGGTTCGGTTATGCTTGGTACAGTAAACCGCATAGATGCTGAAGACAACACCCATGTTGAAATAGGTGAACTCAAAGGTATTTTAACCCTTAGAAACCGTATTAAAGGTGAAAAATTTAAACGTGGAGATAGTATTAGAGCACTTTTACGTTATGTTTCTGTTGACCCACAATATGGTCTTTTCTTAGAGCTTACACGAACCGCACCTAAATTTTTAGAATCACTCATGGCAACAGAAGTACCAGAAATTGCAGATGGTGTAGTAGAAATTACAGCTGCAGCAAGAATTCCAGGTGAACGTGCAAAAATTTCTCTTAAAACAGAGCAAATGAACATAGACCCTATTGGGGCAGCAGTTGGAGTAAAAGGGGTACGTATTAATGCAGTAAGCCAAGAGCTTAATGGCGAAAACATTGACTGTATTGAATTTTCTCCTATTCCAGAAGTATTCATTACCCGTTCACTTAGTCCTGCTATTACGCAAAGCATTAAAGTAAATGCCGATGAAAAGAAAGCAATTATTAACATTACTGGCGACCAAAAAGCAAAAGCCATTGGTAAATCAGGTATCAATATCCGTTTAGCTTCTATGCTAACAGGATACACTATTGAACTCAATGAGGTAGAAGGTGTGGCAGAAAGACAAGTAGACTCATCTGACCAAGAAGTTGCAAAAACAAAAGATACTACAGCGTTATCTGACTTATTTAAATAGTCATACTAATATGTTTCCCCATCACTTTGATGGGAAACAATAATATAAATGCTACTTACGAAAGTACCATCTGAGAAAAACTTTCTGCATCAAGTGATGCAGATCCTACAAGTACACCATCTACTCCAGCAATACTCGTAATTTCTTTAATGTTAGCAGGTTTAGCCGAACCCCCATAAAGTAATGGTTTTTCATTAATGGCTTTTTTTAAGGCTCTATGTGTGGAAGAGATCTCTTCTACTGTAGCACTTCGTCCTGTCCCAATAGCCCAAATAGGTTCATAGGCTACAATAAGATTTTCATAATTAATATCTATACCATCAAACTGAGCTAAAAGGTATTGCATCACTGCTTCAAACCCTTTTTCGCGTATCTCTAAAGGTTCTCCTATACAGTAAATAATTTCAAAGCCTTGCTCTTGAAAAAATGCAAATTTTTCTGACACCTTGTCTTGTGTTTCAGCCATATATTCACGTCTTTCACTGTGTCCTATGAGTATGGTTTTAATCTCAAACTCATCAAGCTGTTCTAAACCTATTTCACCAGTATATGCACCATTTTGTGCAGCGTACGCATTTTGCGTTCCTACAGTAAAATCTCCTTCATACACATTTAATGCGGTAGAAGGAGGGAAGATATATACGCTGTCTTCAGGACGCTTTGCCCGAAGTTTTTCATTGAGTGCATCAATATAATTTTCTGTACTTTTGCGTGTATGGTTGGTCTTGAAATTGGCTGCATATATCATTTAAAATCCTTATTTTAGTGCTTCAATACCTGGAAGTACTTTCCCCTCAAGGAGGTTCAAACTTGCTCCACCACCCGTACTTACAAATGTCATCTCTTCAACATCTCCTGCTTTTTGTGCCACATCAGCGGTATCTCCACCACCTACAATAGTCGTTGCATGACTTCCTGCAATATCATGAGACATCAAAAGGCTTCCTTTTGCAAATCTATCCCACTCATACACACCCATAGGTCCATTCCAAAGAATAGTTTGTGCATCATCAAGTACTTCACGAAATAGTCTTGAACTTGCTGGTCCAATATCTAACCCCATCCAATCTGCAGGAATCTCTTGCGATGGTAAGTATTTTGAAATTGAAAACTCTTTAAATTCAGGGGCAACCACCACATCAACAGGTAAGTAAAATTTTACACCTTTTTTTCGTGCTTTAATCATAATGGTACGTGCTTCATCAAGTAAATCATCTTCTACTAAAGAAGTCCCTATCTCATACCCTTGTGCTTTGAGGAAAGTAAATGCCATTCCTCCACCAATAATCACTTTATCTACCTTATCAAGTAACTCTCTTAGTGCTTCTAGTTTTCCAGAAACTTTAGATCCACCAATTACTGCAACAAATGGTCTAATAGGGTCAGCAAGTGTCTTGTCAAAGAATGTAATTTCTTTATTTAAAAGAAACCCTGCTGCTCTATGCTCTGCATCAAATTCTCTTGCCATTGCATCAATAGACGCGTGAGCTCTATGACATGCTCCAAAAGCATCATTGATATAGATATCTGCCATAGATGCTAACTCTTTTGCAAATGCTACATCATTTTTAGTTTCCCCTGCTTCGTATCGTAAGTTTTCTAAGACAAGTACTTCTCCACCTTTAAGTGCAGCTGCTTTTGCCTTTGTATCTTCTCCAATAACATTTTTTGCAAGGGTAATATTATCTGCCAATTTCAAGAGGGTCTGCAAACGTGTTACAACGGTTGTCAAAGAGTATTTCTCTTCATATACACCTGGTTCAGGACGCTCATAGTGAGAGGCTAAAATAACTTTACATTCTCTATCTAAACAGTAACGAATACTTGTTAACGCACCACGTATTCTTCTATCATCGGTTATATTCCCTTGGTCATCTTTAGGTACGTTAAAATCACAACGGATAAATACTGTCTTGCCTGCAATGTCTAAATCTTTAATTGTTTTCAAATTATCTTCCTCTTAAATTTCTAATAATGCGTTATGCTTACGATGCGTTTTTTGATATATGTACTGCCATATCTACTAAACGACAAGAGTATCCCCACTCATTGTCATACCAAGAGAGTACTTTGACCATATTTCCACCAATGACTTGAATGGTGTCTTGTGCCACAACAGTACTCAGTGCTTCACCTACAAAGTCTTGAGAAACTCTATACTCTTCATCTACACCCAAAATACCTTTGTGTGAGCCTTCTGAAGCTATTTTAAAAGCTTTTTGTACTTCTTCTACTGTAGTATCTTTCGATAAAGTTACAGTTAAGTCAACCATTGAAACATCAGGTGTAGGTACACGAATGGCTTGACCATTAATCTTTCCTGCTAAATTTGGAAGTACTTTAGAGATAGCTTTTGCTGCTCCTGTAGTAGTAGGTACAAGATTCACTGCACCAGAACGACCCTTTCTAGGGTCTTTCTTATGTTTTCCATCTAAAATAGGCTGAGAAGAGGTATAAGAGTGAATGGTTGTCATCAATCCATTTTCAATACCAAATGCATCATCTAGCACTTTTGCAACAGGAGCTAAACCATTGGTAGTACATGAAGCATTAGAAACCACTGCTTGTCCAGCATAATCTTCAGCATTTGCTCCAAGAACAAACGTTGCAGTATCATCTTTAGCTGGAGCAGAGAAAAGTACTTTTTTAATACCATTATCAAAATAAGGTTGAACTGACTCAGCAGTTAAAAAAGCACCTGTACACTCAAGCACTACTTCTGCACCAGCAGAAGCAAAATCTATTTTACTTAAGTCACGTTCAGCAAAAATTTGTGCTTTGGTTGTACCAATATTTAAAAAACCATCTGCAACAGATACATCACTACGTCTGCCATGTACAGAATCATATTTAAGGTTATACTCAAGCATCTCTTCTGTTCCTGAAGCATTTACAGCAACGAGTTCAATGTCTTCTCTATCTGCGATAATTCTCGCTACACATCTACCAATTCTTCCCAATCCATTAATCGCTACTTTTACAGCCATTGTATTCCCTTATGATTTTTATGCTAAAATTGCGTAATTTTACAGTAAATGAGGTTAGCATTTGGTTAATCAATCCAAGCCTATCGTAGCAATTTTTGGTGGAAGTTTCGACCCTCCACACCTAGGACATCAACAAATTGTCCAACTTGCAAGCGAAAGCTTAGAAATTGATAAGCTTCTTGTTGTTCCCGCCTATCTTAATCCATTTAAAACTTCTTCTTTGGCATCAGCAAAGCAACGCCTTATTTGGTGTCATATGCTTTTTGATACACAGCCAAAAGTAGAGGTGGCAGCCTATGAAATAAAAGAGGGGAAGAGTACAACAACTTCACAAACTGTAAAACATTTTAACATAGCGTATGATGTCAAGTATCTTATTATTGGTGCAGATAATCTTAATTCTTTAACAAAATGGCATCACTTTTCGTGGCTAAATTCCCATATTACTTGGGTCATTGTCACAAGAGATACAACACCATTGTCTTTTGAAAATTTAAAGAATTACAAAGTACTTATGCTAGATGCTCCGATGAGTTCTAGTCAAATACGAGAAGAAAAAACGTTACACTATGTTGACAAAAAAATTAAAAAATCAGTACAAAATGTACTTGAAGGACAGACTATGACACTTGAACAACGTATAGAAAATATTATCAAAATTCTTGATGATAAAAAAGCAGAAGAGATAGAAGTATTCAACCTAGAAGAAGCAGATTATATTGCAAAACGTGTAATCATTGCAAACTCATTAAATGGTAAACATACTCTTGCACTAGCAGATCACCTTAAAATAGGTCTTAAAGAGAGCGGAGATAGTATTTTAGCCTCTGATATGAGTGATGAATGGGTTGTAGCTGATTTAGGAGATATCTTAATTCATATTATGATTCCAGAATACAGACAAAGATACTCTCTTGAACAATTTCTTTCAGAATTGGTTGAAAATCAAATTAAAAACAAAGATATTGACCCTGCATAACACTACAAGTTGTCAGATTTTCTGACAACTACATCAAACTATGCCCCGAACCTGTTAAAAATTCTAAAAGTAAAAAAAGTCCTATTGTGCCTATAGGAGATACTATCACCCACCAATAATACTTTCGCTTCACCATATAAACCCATAACCCCATCCAAGCAAAAAGAACCAAAATTAAATGTGCAAGATAGATAGGAAGCACAGGACGTGTCAAATTCCCCATTATTGCAAGGGATATAATCAAAGAAAAAGAACCTAGAGAGAGTAAGAGTTTTTTTATCTCTTTGTCCTTACGATAGGTTAAAAAAATCATTGCTAAGGTAAGTAAAATCCCTAAAATCATGAAAGCTTTCATCTGTACTCCTTTAGCGTGTAAGTTTACAGTTTGTCAACTACTTGAATACCTAAAATGTCAAGCCCCTGCTTTATGGTTCTTGCTGTTAAGTTTGCAAGTTGTAAACGACTCATTTTTGTCACTTCATCTACACCCTCTTTTAAGATTGGGTTTTGTTCATAAAATCGCATAAATAGTGTCACCACATCATACAAATACGTGGTAATTTGATGTGGGCTTGCATCTTGGGCAGCACGTTGCAATACATCTTCAAAGCGTAAAAGCATTGTTGCGAGTCTATGCTCTAAAGCATCTCCTATGATAAGTTCTCCCGTTACTTCTTTGCCATGTTTTCTAAAAATACTTTGAATACGTGCATAAGCATACTGCATATAAAGTGAAGTATTGCCTTCAAAAGAGAGCATTTTTTCTAAGTTGAAAATATAGTTAGATTCACGGTTGGTTGAAAGATCTGCATATTTCACTGCACCAATTCCTATGGTTTTAGCCAAAGCATCTAATGCCTCTTCACTATAGTCCTCTGCATTATTAATGGTTGACTTTGCTTTTACTACTGCATCATCTAGCAAATCAATCAGTTTAATGGTGCCACCATCACGTGTTTTAAATGGTTTTCCACTTTTGTCCATCATAGTACCAAAGCCAATGTGTTCTAACATGACGTTTGGTGACACAAAACCTGCTTCACGTGCTACTTTAAAGACTTGTTTAAAGTGTCCAGCTTGTCGTGCATCTACAACATACATAATACGCTCAGCATTCAAGGTATTAGCTCTAAAACGCAATGCTGCTAAATCGGTAGTGGCATAGAGGTATCCGCCATCTCCCTTTTGAACAATCACGGGTACTTCATCCCCTTCTAAAAAGACACATTTTGCCCCATTACTAATAGTCAACTGCCCTACTTTCTCTAAATCACTTACAACATTTGCTAAATCATCATTGTAAAAACTCTCTGCACGTACATCTTCACGTGTAAGATTGACATTGAGTTTACCATACACCTCTTCACAGTGCCCTAATGATTTATCAATAAAGGTTTGCCAAAGCTCTAAACAATGTGCATCTCCTGATTGTATTTTTACCACATACTCTCTTGCTCTATCTGCAAAGGCAGCATCTGCATCAAAGTGTGCTTTTGCATCTTTATAAAACTGTTCCAAATCTTTTAAATTAACAGAACCATCTTCCCCTTTGAGTTCAAGATACGCAATAAGCATCCCAAACTGTGTACCCCAGTCACCTATGTGGTTTTGACGAACGACGTCATCTCCTAGAAAGCTCAGTAAGTTTGAAAGTGTATCACCAATAATGGTCGAACGTATATGCCCCACATGCATTTGTTTTGCCATGTTAGGTCCAGAGTAATCTACCACTACTTTCATAGGTGTTTTTCTTTGTGTAATACTTAAACGACTGTCTAAAAGTGCGTTTTGGCATGATGCGGCTATCCACTCAGAGTTGAGCCAAAGGTTAATAAACCCTGGTCCAGCTATTTCTGCTTTTGCTAAAATGCCTGTAAAGTCTAACTGCTCAATAATAGTAGTGGCAATCTCTCTAGGATTTTTCTTTAACTGTTTAGACAGAGCCATAGCCCCGTTAAATTGATAATCTCCAAATTCTGGTTTGGTGGCTTCCGAAACCGACATAGGAGTATGTTCAATACCAGCTTTATCAAAAGCATCTTGAATAACGTGATTTATTTGTGATTTTAATTTCATAGATTTTCCATAAATTTTGGAGTGGAGAGTAGCTAACTAGCTATCGTTCATAATGATTGACGTAAGCGTCAATCATTTATTTTAAGCGTTTTCGCTTTTTTTCTCTTCGACTTTTGCATCAACTGCATCTGTCTCTTTTTTTGCAATTTCTTTAGGCTCTTCGTCGTCCTCTTTTATTGCTTTTTTAAAGTCTTTAATCCCTTTTCCCATACCTTTTGCAAGATCTGGAATCTTTTTTGCTCCAAAAAGAAGTACAACAATTGCTAATACAATCAGTAGTTCTGGCATACTTGGCATACCCATATCAATCCTTTGATTTTGTTACTATGAACATTAATTTAAACAATTATACTGCAAATTGTTTAATCTTACTTTTAGCCTAACCAGACTTCTATAAATTTAGCTTCTTCTTCTTGACTTTGTTTCAGTCTAGCTGCATTTGCAACAATAGTAAATTCATCTGCAGCTTTTTGAATCGTATCATTAATAATAGTAAAATCATACTCTCCTACTGCACATATTTCACTTTTTGCATTTTCTATGCGTTTATAAATGACCTCTTCATTGTCTGTAGACCGTGCACGTAAACGTGTTTCTAGCTCAGCTAAAGTAGGTGGAGTAATAAAGGCTGAAGTCGTAATATCATTCAATTTTGCACGTACTAAGCGGTGTCCTTGCACATCAATATCAAATATCACTAATTTATTTTCTGCTAATGCTGCACGCACAGGATGCAATGAAGTACCATAATAATTTCCATGTACTTCTGCATACTCTAAAAAATTTCCTGCTTTTATATCTTCTTCAAATGCTTCTTTTGTTACAAAAAAATAATCAACCCCTTCTCTTTCACCTACTCTAGGCTCCCGTGTCGTTGTTGAAATAGAAAAATAATATTCTCCTATCTTGTCTGCTGCCGCGTTAATAATTGTACTCTTTCCTGCTCCACTAGGACCAGAGAGCACTAAAATTGCACCTTTTTGCATTAGTTTTTACCTTTTAACTTAATTTTTATCTCTATCTCTTTGCCATTAAGAAGTTTCTTAATTTGCTTTTTCTTCATCTGTTTAACAATTGTAGCAATACAAAGCTCTATCTCTTCGGAATGTTTAGCTAAAAGTGCTTTCTTAGAAACTTTTTCTTTCACATCATCATAGTGAATATATAAATCTTCAATAATTTCTTTTTCATCTACAATTTCTAGCCCCTCAGCAATTAATTGCTGCTTAATCACTTCTCTTTTTCGTAACTCCAAAGCATCATCTGTGCATGCTTCATTCTCTTCTTTGATACTCTCATCCATTTCCAACAGTGTCTTTATTTTTTCAATTTCATCCAAATTAAGAATAGAAGTATCTTTTGGCTCTATTATAGCTTCTTCCAATACTACGGATTCTTCCTTCTTTTGACTTAATAGAAAACTCTCTTCAATAATATTTATAATTTGAGAAGGTAAAAAAGGTTTTTTCAAAAAGTGATCAAATATCTTATTTTCTGATATTTCATAGGTAATAAATACTTTCTTAGCAGAAGGATATGTTGCAAGTATTTGAGGGGTATTGGTATCATAGGCTGATTCATCTATAAAAATAATATCATACGCCTTATTTTCAATGGTGTGTATACTATCTGATTCTTCTAACACAATATCCTCATCACGCGTACATAAAATAAGCATTCTGGAAACAACTGGATTGACATTGATTAATAGTATATGCATCAAACTTTCTCCCATTAACAAGTTATATTATTATAGTGTAAATTGGGTTAGATTTTGGTTGATAAAATATAGAAGTGGTACACCCATCAGGATTCGAACCTGAGACCTTCGGTACCGCAAACCGATGCTCTATCCAGCTGAGCTATGAGTGCACATTTAAAATGTAGTTGCGATATTTAGAGCGAAAGTATAACTAAATAACCTTTATTTTTCAAGTAAATTCATCTTTCCAAAGAGATTTAACGCATTTTTATTGTGAATGAACGTATGATTGTAGGGGTGTTCTAGTTCGTAAGTCTCAAAATCTTCTAAGTTAAATGATTTTTTTAATGCTTTTGCATGGGTACCAAAAAGAATGAGTTTTGGGTTTTGTTCTTTTAAAGTCTCTAAAAGTTTCTGCATAAAAGGTTGCCAAGCTTTAATATGTTTTTTTGAAGATGTTTTATCTGTAAAAATAAGTGCCGTATTAAGTAATAGTACCCCATTTTTCTCAAAGTTTTGACGCAAGGTATCTATGTTGTTTATCAGTAAAGCTTTATCTACTTTGGCAATGGCTTCTTGAGAAGTATTTGTAGCAGCTAAGTCACCCCTTGCAACCAACGCCATTTTCACAAAATTACGCAAAGAGGTTGCCTTGTTGACTTCTTTACTTAAGCCTGTAGCGGTAAATAAACTTTGAACCTTCGCATCTATAAAAGCATACCCACTTGCACTCTCTTTACGAGGGTAAGGGTCTTGCCCAAATAAAATATACTTCACTTCATTTTTTTCTAATGTGTTAAAGGCATTCAAATAGTTATCTTTTGTAGGAAAATATATTTTATCATGCTCTAAATATGCTTGATACTCTTTATCTAAGGCTTCATACGCCATAGCCAAAGAGTTTTCCCAAGACGCTAACATTATTGTTTCTTTTTTAGATGATCAAACTTAATAATAAGTTCAATTTTTGCCAAGGGAATATTGAGTTTTTTAGAAATAGTTTCTCTACTTTCGCCTGCTTCAATTAAAACCATAACATCATCCACCGAAGAGAAATTTTCTATCACTTCAGAAACAGAGATACGCGAGGCTTCATAATTTGCAATTGTAATATCTTTTAATTCTAGTATTTCTAAAATCTTTTTGTTTTCTGTATCTAATTTTGTATTTTTTGCCATTAAGATAAATAAAATACCCACCAAAAGTAGCAAAAGAGCTAAGATAATAATGTCTGTTGTTCCCATTTAGAATACCTCCACAATAATCAATAAAATAAAGACAAACCCTAAATAGCCATTGACAGTAAAAAAGGCTTTGTCTATTTTAGTAAAATCTTTATTGACAATATAATGTTCATAAGTTAACATAATCGCTGCAAATAATACCGCAATGTCTGCCCAGATACCTAAACCAGCATTGACTACAAATGCTATCCAGAAGCCTACCGCAAGTAGATGAAACCCTTTAGCAATCCACATCGTTTTTTTAGCCCCAAATTTAGAAGGAATAGAGTGCAAATTATTTGCTATATCAAATTCTATATCTTGTAAAGAGTAAAGCAAATCAAACCCTGCAACCCAAAACATGACACCTATGGCTAAATAGACTGACCAAAGTGTAATCTCTCCAGAAACTGCTACAACACCCGCAATAGGGGCTAGCCCTAAACTCACACCTAAAATAAGATGTGCCAATGCTGAAAAGCGTTTAAACAACGTATATGCACCTAAAATAATTAGAATTGGTACTGCCAATTGAAAGGCTAATGTATTTACAAAAAAGGCAACCCCTATAAAGAGAAGTGCATTGATGATAATAAAGGCTATCATTTGATTATTTGACACTCTACCATCTACTGAAGGACGATTTTGTGTACGAGGATTTAAAACATCTACATCTCTGTCAAGATAGCGGTTCACACCCATTGCAAAATTACGTGCTGTCACTGCAGCCAAAGCTCCTAAAATGAGAAGTTTCCAACCAAACCATCCATCAGCGGCTACCAACATAGCGATAAAAATAAACGGCAAAGAAAAAATGGAATGCTTAAACATTACCAATTCAGAAAAATTATGTATTATATTTTTTATTTTCAATTTAACGACCTATTAAGGGTGTGGAATTTTTAATGTACTGTTAAGTGACCATGCTACAATCAATACCAATGCCGTAATTACATATCCTGAGGTAATCACTCCATAGGCACTCAATAGATAAAAAACCCAAAGAATAATAGCTCCCAATGGTGTAGGAACACCTTCAAAATATTTTTCCACTTCACCGACATCTACCTTAAGGTTAAATTCTACTAAACGACGAAGTCCATTAATAATATACCAAATCAGCGTAATACCAAGTAGCACTTCTTCTACTCCACCCAATACCATATATTGCTTTACCGCATAAAAAAGTAAAAATGCTGGCATCACAACAAACGACAAAAAGTCTGCAAAACTATCTAGCTGTATACCGTACTCTGTTGACAAATTATATTTTCTAGCTAACTTTCCATCCATAATATCACAAGCTCCACCAATCCATGCGAGAATAATAGCTGTAAAAAAATCACCTTTTACAATAAAATAAATAGCCATAACCCCCATAGTAATATTTGTATAGGTCACTAAATTTGCAATATTAAAACGATCATTTTTATCAAATAAATTCATTTATTTCCTTATTTTTTTAAAGTACTATTTTACCTTTTTTGTGGTTATGCTATCATTACATCACTAGAAGAATCTAAATCCCCTACCGTAAGGTATACCATGAAAAATAGTGACTCATTTAAACAATTTGCTATCATAGGCTCAACTGCTTCAGGAAAAACTGCCTTAGCCATTGCATGTGCAAAAAAAAGAAATGCCCATATTCTTTCCATTGACTCTCTTTCTATTTACAAAGAAGTTGATATTGTTTCAGCAAAACCGAGCTTGAAAGAGCAAGATAATATTAAACATTATGGTATTGATTTACTTTGTATTTCTCAACATTTTGATGTAGGTATTTTTATAAAACTCTATCAAGAGGTGTATCTTACATGTATAGAAGAGAAAAAAAACCTAATTATTGTAGGGGGTACTGGATTTTATTTAAAAATGCTTATCGATGGTATTTCAACACTACCCCCTATCTCACAAAAAACATATGCTTTAGCAAAACAGTATTTACTTAACACTCAAGAGACCTATACACTACTTCATACTATTGACCCAGACTATATGCAATCTATCTCACAGAATGATACCTATAGAATTGAAAAATCCCTACTCATTTATCTTGAAACGGCTATGACTCCTAGCCAATATTTTCATACTCACCCTCCAAAGTCTATTATTACGGAACCTTTACCTATTTATCAAATTACTTGGGAGAGAGAAACTTTACGAAAACGTATTGCCCTACGCACAAAACTTATGGTTAAAGAAGGGCTTATTAATGAGATATGTACGCTTGAAAAAAAATATGGACGTGCATACAATGCTATGAAATCTATTGGGGTAAAAGAAACCTTACTTTTTTTAGATGGAGTATATGATAAAAAACTGTTGATTGAAAAAATTACTATTAATACTGCACGTCTTGCAAAACGTCAAAATACGTTCAACAATAGCCAATTTAAAAATGTAATTAAAGGGGAGATTAAAACTTTAGAAGCGTTACTTCTATAAAGTGGGAAGACCCACTTTATAGACTAGTATCCGCTTGCACTTACCATATAGTAGAAATAAGAAACTAAAGGTTGTACATAGAAGATAGCTCCTATTGTTGCTGCTGTTGCCATACCAATAACAACCATAAGTGGTTTTGAAAGATTGTAATAGATAGTATCTACATCTTTCACTGGTTCTTTTAAGAACATATATACAATCAATTTTAAATAGTAATATGCAGAAATTGCTGAGTTAATCCCCATAGCAATTGCTAACCAAACATAACCAGAGTTTACCGCTGCTTGCATTACATAAATTTTACCCCAAAATACAGAGAATGGTGGAACACCCGCTAATGAAAGCATAAAGAGTGCCATAATCACTGCACCTACTGGCATAATTTTAATAAACCCTGAAAATTTTTCATAAGGGTGATCAAATCGTTGGTTAAATCTTCTTTTCTTATGACGAGAAATCCATAGCATAGCAAATGCCCCAAGATTTGTAAACATAAAGAGTGCATAATAAAGGAATATCGCTGTATTACCTTCTGTTGTATTTAACGCCAATGCTGCCATAATAAAACCAGCATGTGAAATAGATGAATACGCTAACATACGTTTTACATCACCTTGTACCAATGCCATAATATTGGCAAGCGTCATCGTTAAGACTGAAAGAATTAAAATTGTCCATCTTACCCACTCTAATCCTAAATCAATATACATACCAAATATTCTAATACTTACAACAAATGCAGCTATTTTAGGGACAACTGACATATATCCAGCAAGTGGTGCCGATGCACCTTCATACACATCTGGTGCCCAAGTATGGAAAGGGAAAAGAGAAAGTTTAAATCCAAAGGCAACCAGCAATAACACTGATGATCCAAAGATTGCAATCATTAACCCTGTTTCATTTAAACGTGTTGACATAATTTCTGCCACTTGATAAAGTTCAATAGAACCAGTCAAGGCATAAAGTACCGCTGAACCCATAGCAAAGAAAGCCGCAGCTAAGGCACCCATAGTAAAGTATTTTACTGCTGCTTCATAAGAGTTCGATCTATTATGTAATGCGATAAGTGTATACAATGCTAAAGATGCCGTTTCAATTCCTACAAAAATAAGGATCAAGTTATCTGAAGCTACCATAAATTGGAACCCTGCAATCATAAACATAAAAAGAGCAAAGAATTCAGGATATGAATACTCATGGAATCTTTTAGATGTCAAGGCTAAAGGAATAAAGATCATTGATGCACCAATAATTAAAAGTTGCGAAATGATAGCAATACCATCAATAAGCATCACATCAAAAAATCCTCTTTCATTCATTGTTAATCCAAGTACTGCACCAAAATCAACAAATAAAATTAAAATAGTAAGCATTACATACAGTGATCTATGCAATTTGTCATTGAGTAAATCAAGTATTAAAATAATCAAACCACCTGCAATAGCAATAAGCATTGGTGCAAGGGTTATAAGGTTTAGACTCTCTAAACTCACATTAATAGGCTGTAACATTATTTTACCTCCTGGGCTGTTTTTGCAACTCTAATCATTTCTTTTGCCTCATCTGTTATTGCTTTTTTATCCATAAACTCAAGAAGTGATTTTACTGAGTTATCAATAGGTGCAAGTACTGGTTTAGGATAAACACCTAACCATATAACAATGACTACTAAAGGAATAAGTGACCATGTTTCTCTTGCATTCAAATCTTTCAATTTTTTATTTTCTTCATTGTCTAGTGGACCAAAAAATGCCAACTTCATTACTCTTAGCATATAAACTGCACCAAGAATAATAGAGGTACCAGCAATCATTGTCATAATTGGAGATACCTGATAGAAACCAAGTAAAACAAGGAACTCACCAACAAAACCAAAGGTAAGTGGTAACCCTACCGATGCCATTAACATAATTCCAAAGATAATTGCAAACTTAGGCATTACTTGTGTAAGTCCACCAAATTCAGACAATAGCTTTGTATGACGTCTATCATAAATCATACCTACAAGCATAAAGAGTGCTCCCGATACAATTCCGTGTGATAGCATTTGAAATACTGAACCCGATATACCTTCTGCATTCATGGCAAAAATACCTAACATAATAATACCCATGTGAGATACAGATGAATACGCAATTACTTGTTTCATATCTTTTTGTGCATAAGCTATCATTGCTGTATAGACAATCATAATTAAAGACAAAATTGCAATAGGTGTAATTGCCATTACTGATGCATCTGGGAACATTGGAAGGGAAAATCTAATAAATCCATAAGTTCCCATTTTAAGAAGAACCGCTGCAAGAATAACAGAACCAATAGTTGGTGCTTGCCCGTGTGCATAAGGAATCCAAGTATGGAATGGGAACATAGGTACTTTAATAGCAAACCCAACAAAAAATGCTGCAAATAACCATACTTGATAATTAACAGGTAAAACCAATGTATACCAATCGGTAATTGAGAATGACCAAACACCTGTAAGACTATGATATAAATACGCTACAAAAAGCATACCAACAAGCATAATAAGTGAACCGGTAAAGGTATATAAAAAGAACTTAATTGATGCATATATACGCAATGGTCCACCCCACGCACCAATGATATAAAGCATTGGTACAAGTGAAAGTTCCCAAAATAGGTAAAATATGATTGCATCAAGAGCAACAAATACACCCATCATAGTCATTTCCAAAAAGAGAAGCGTCACAATCATATTTTTAATATTTTTTGTTTCGCCCATTGATGCCATACCAACAAGTGTCATTAACCCCGTCATTACAATAATGAAAAGTGAAATTCCATCTACACCAAGGTAATAAGAGATACCCATATCTGGAATCAAAGGAATCATTTCAATAAATTGCATCCCTGAATTACTCATATCAAATGAGAACCATAACCATAAAGATAAAAAGAATTCTATCGTAGCAACAGTAATACCGTATGCTCTTGCAGAATCTTTATCTATTACAAATCCAAGCAATCCTGCGATTGCTGGAAAAAATACTAATACACTTAAAATATTATCCATTTTAACCCCTTACACTAACATTGCTGAGATAACAGCAATTACCAATAGAATAACACCACCAATAGCCATCCAGTTTAGATAGTTTGAAAGGTTACCTGTTTGCATACTTCTTGTAGCATCACCTGTTTTATATAATGTTTTAGCAATACCATCAACGGTTGCATCCACAATTTTTATATCAATTTGTTGCCAAAAGACTTCTGAAATAATTTTATACGGTTTTGTAATAAATTCTTCATAAAACTTTGGTACATAATATTGATTTTTCAATAGTTTATAAACAAAGCTTTGTTCTTTTGATTCGTCACGTTTCCAAGCTTTAGTTCCTGTTCTTGCATATTTCAAATATGCAAATACTATTCCTGATACTGCAAAGAAGATAACAATAAGCCCTAACCAAGTTGCTAAATGATGCGTATGTTCACTCATTTCATAATGAGGTAACAAGTGTGTGATAAATGCTTTATATTCACCCATAAACCAACCCGTAATAGTTGCAAGCACTGCCAATGGAGACATTGCAATAAGTACAAATTTATACATTTCGTGTGGATGGAAACCAAGTGGTGTATGTCTATCTTCACCATAGAATGTTAAAAATACTTGTCTAAAGCTGTAGAATGCTGTCATACCTGCGGTAATCACTAGCATAAACCAGAGGAAGTAAGTATGTTCATTAAATGCTGTTTCAATAATAGCATCTTTTGACCAGAACCCTGCAAGTGGTGGAAGTCCAGCAAGTGCAACCGATGCTAAAGTCATGTAGATCCATGTCCCTTTCATCTTCTTTCTTAATTCACCCATTTTAAAGAGGTCTAGTTCATCATGCATCGCATGCATTACGTTACCACCACCTAAGAATAGCAATGCTTTAAAGAATGCGTGTGCTGCAAGGTGAAAAAGTGCAATCCAATATGCTCCAAGACCTGCTGCTGCAAACATGTATCCCAATTGTGAAAGTGTTGAGTATGCAATAATTCTTTTTAAATCTCTCTCTACCAATGCCATTGATGCTGCATAGAAAGCAACAAATGTACCTAAACTAGCAATGAAGTAACTTACTCCTGCTACTGCTTCTAAAGAGTAAAGTGGATTTGCACGAATTACAAGGAAAACCCCTGCTGTTACCATGGTTGCTGCGTGAATCAAAGCAGATACTGGAGTTGGTCCTTCCATTGCATCCGTAAGCCACGTATGTAATGGAAATTGTGCTGATTTACCCATAGCACCAATAAAGAGTGCAATAGCTGCTGCTACAAGTACACTGTCTTCTAAATTTGGAAGTGCTGCAAAAACAACATCATATTGTAATGACCCTGTATTCCAGTAAAGAATAAAGATACCAATAAGCATTCCAAGATCCGCAATACGGTTCATAATAAATGCTTCATTTGCTGCCCATGATGGAGAAACAGATGGATTTTCTTCTCTTGATTGATCTGGTTTATGATACCAAAAACCAATCAATAACCAAGAACAAACACCAACCCCTTCCCAACCAATAAAGAGTCCTGCAAAGTTATCTGACATCACAAGAATCATCATTGAGAATACAAAGGCAGAAAGATATGAGAAGAATCTGTTGAAACTTTTATCATGATCCATATAACCAATTGCATAAATATGTACAACTGTTGAAACCGTTGTTACTACAACCATCATAGTTACAGATATTTGGTCTACAACAAAACCGAAAGGAATATTAAGGTCTCCCGCATTTATCCAATCCATCATCGTAACATGTATTGCTTCACCTGTTGTATAAACATGTGCAGCAAGTGTTACTGCAGAAAGAAATGCAATAGCCAATAAACTAGAATTTACAATTCCTACAAATATCTTTCTTTCTGTCATACCAAATAGTGCGGCAAATAGAGAACCGACAAATGGTGCAAAAAGTGCTATATATACTAAATTTTCCATCACTACCCTCTCATATTTGCTAGGTCATCTAAATCAAGAGAACCATATTTTTTATATAAAACAATTAAGATACCAAGTCCAACTGCCACTTCTGATGCTGCAATAGCAATCACGAAAAATGCAAACATTTGCCCTGTTAAATCATTATAATAATGTGAAATAGCTGCAAATGCAATATTAACTGCATTGAGCATAACCTCTGTTGCGAAGAAAAGCATTAATAGGTTTCTTCTTCTAAGTACTCCAATTAATCCGATAGAAAAGATTAGAGCTGATACGATAAGGTAGTGAGATAAACCTATCATTTTTCATCCTTTACTACTAAAATTTCATCATCTGCTGACATGTCTTCTGTCAATGATTCATCCATTTTTTTACCTGCTAGAATAATACCTGCTATCATAGCAACAAGTAACATTACCGCAGCAACTTCAAATGGTATAAGGTATTTTGTAAAAAGTACAATACCTACATCTTGTGCATTACCTACACCTTCATGCATAGGATAAAGTGCAACAATTGCATCTGAGTGAATAGGTGCGGCAAACATTAATACTAATACAAGTGCTGAAAGCCCTCCTAATAAAAATACTAAAGCAGAGCTTGTATTTTTTTCTTTAATATCTCTCGTTGCATCAAAGAACATCATAGCAAATGAATAAAGAGCCATAATTGCTCCAACATATACAATAAGTTGTACTACCCCTAAAAAGTCTGCACCCAGAATAAAGAAGAATCCTGAGATTAATACCATTCCTGCTGCTAGTGAAGTCATTGCATAGAGTACATTCTTACTCATAACAGTGACTAAAAAAAGTCCTATTGTTAAAGCCGAAAATAGGTAAAAGGCTACAATTTCATACATCTCATTCTCCCTAATACGCTAATGGCGTTTGTTTAATATTTTCATCTGCATTTGGAGTCACTGCACCAAATCCATCATACTCTTGTTGTAAATTCAATTTATCAATAGGTGTTAACATATCATCAAAGAGAGAATAACTTGCTCTTTGTTCTGAAGCTGTTTCATACCGTTGACCGTGTACGATTGCTAATTCAGGACATACTTCAGCACAGTATCCACAATAGATACAACGCCCAAAGTTAATGGTATATTCACTTACTTCTTTACGTTGATTTTCATCATAACGTGTATCCATTGTAATACAATTTGAGATACAAATCTTTTCACATAGTCCACACCCAATACATCTATAGTTCCCAGATTCAAGTAAACGCAACATATCGTGAATCGCTCTATATCTTGGTGAGATAGGAAGCTTTTCAAATGGATATTGCACGGTATGCATATCATTTGCAAAAAGTGCTTTAAGCATTGCCTTCATAGTTACCCATAATCCTACAAATAATTCTCCATTAAATGTTCTTTGAACCACTTGTTGAAATCTATCCATTGGCGTTTTAGGTGCTTTACCTACATCAAGTGCCACGTAGTTTTGTGTTCCTACATTTCTATTTTTAAATTGTTCTAAACTCATACCTACTCCCTTATACCATCATTACAATTGCTGTAATTAAAATATTTACAACTGCAATTGGCATTAATACTTTCCAACAAAGCCACATTAATTGATCTGGTCTTACGTGTGGCCATGCTGCTCTTACCCATAACATCAAGAAAAAGAAGAATGTAATTTTAGCCATTATAAATAACCATCCAAAAATACCTACTGCATCATATCCACCTAAGAATACAATAGATGCAATAATTGAAATGGTAATCATATTTGCATACTCACCAATGAAGAACATTCCCCATCTCATTCCTGAATACTCTGTAGCATACCCAGATACAACTTCTGCTTCATGCTCTAAAAGGTCAAATGGTGTTCTGTTTGTTTCAGCAAATCCTGCAATAAGGAAAAGTACAAATGCTACTGGTTGTTGCCATATAAGCCAATGACTAATGCCACCTGCTTGTGCTGTGTTAAAGTCAACAAAAGAGAGTGAACCTACAAGCATAATAGGAGCTAATATAGAAAGTCCTGTCACTACTTCATATGATAAAAATTGTATAGCTGTTCTTGCTGCTCCAATAATACCCCATTTATTTGCTTGTGACATACCTGCAAGCAATGGACCATAAAGTCCCGCTGCCATCATTCCCAGTACAAATAAAATACCAATATTTAAGTCAGACGCGATAGAAGGAACAAAAGTACCACCAAGAAGAGGTATCCAAGAAGGGATAGTGAAATCTGGAAATACAGGAACTGCTGCCAATGCAATAAATGCTGTAGCCGCTGTAATGACAGGTGCTATCATAAAGATAAACTTATTTGCATTCTGAGGGATAATATCCTCTTTTGTAAACAGTTTAATACCATCCGCTGCAATTTGTAGTAATCCATAAGGTCCTACGTGCATTGGTCCAAGACGTCTTTGCATAAATGCAAGAACTTTTCTTTCTATAAATGTACCAAATCCAGCCAATGCCGAAATAATTGCCAAGATAAGTATCGCTTTTATAAGCGTACCTATCCAAGTAACCTCTGGTAAATTTTCTATGAGTGTTGTTTCCATTTTACACCTTTCTCAATGTTACGTTTTTATAGCGTGACTTGCCAAACAAGTCATACACACCCTCAGCTGCTCTAAAGTCTGATATTTTCACAATGTCACCTGTCATTTTTTCATCTATAACAACATCTAACGTGATACTACCATTGTCAAATACAACTTCTACTCTTTCACCTAAACTCTCTGCTTTTGTTTTACTTGCATAAAGTGCAAATTTTTCAAAAATCTCATGTGATTTATCAGTGAAATCATTAAATTGTCTTGCTGGGTTACATCTATATGCAATATCACCCTCTAAACATAGTGACTCATCTACTTCAGTCACAGATGGCAATTCTACTTCTAAATTTGTAGGTACCAAAGTATATCCACGATTGTCTTTACCATCATTGGTAAATGCATTTGGAAGTGTATCAAATGCTACTGCTTTAAATCCTCTATCTTGAGGAAGCATTGCTGTCCAGTCAATAGTAAGTTCAGGTGCATCCACTAAGACTTTCATTAAGTCATTGAGTTCATACCCTTCGTATTCAAGTGCCGCATTGGTAGGAAGTACTCTTTTACCAATATTACAAAGTGTTCCTTCTTGTTGATTCATAGCAGGCATGTCTAAATCACCTGTACCTAATGCTGAAAGTTTAAAGTCACCATTTTCATTATATCCGACGGTGTACCCTTCTGCTGAATCATCCAATTCACAAATAAGTGCTACACCTAATGCATTTGATTTTGGTGGAGTCATAACGACATTAATAGATGAAGTTGCTTCAACAAGTGCCACTAATTTAGCAATATTTTCTGCTTTCTCATGATAATAAAGATCTTCTCCAAGGAAGAGTGTAAATGTTTCTTTTTTCTTCATCATCTTTTCAAACACTGCATCAAATTTACTGGCATTACCACCAAGTAAGTCAACTAAGCCATTACGTTCTACCGTAATCTCTTTTTTAACCATTTCAGTTACTTTTTTACTTACTTCCTCTTCTTCACCCGTCTCTTCATTTAAAACCATCTCTTTTACTGTTTTAACTTGTTTCTCTTTAATGGTTTCTGTCTCTTGACGTTTAAAGCTTTGGATGTATGTACTTACCTCTTTTGGTAGTTTTTCCTTGTCTGTAAAAAGATCTAGTACCAAATAAAGTGCTGCTTCTTCAAGTCCTACTTTATGGTTAAATACTTCTACTGACTTACCAAATGTTGGAATAAGTGTATCTCCTACTGGGTGGAAATAAAAACCTGCTCCTTTGTTGAGCTTTTGCACATTATTGAAAGCATATTTCATTGCAGGAGAATCATTTCTTAATGCTGCACCAATTGAGATAACAAAATCAGAATTTTTCATTACACTATCTGTATCTGTTGTCCAAAGTGCATTTCCTGAAGCGGCTTCATAGTGATTTAAAAATGATTGGAAGGCTTTTACTTCTGGGTTATAGAGTTTAACCCCCATTTTTTCTTTTAATGTTTGCAACATTAACGCTTCTTCATTTGTTATCATTGAATTAAAACGAATGGTTTTTGCTTTTTTAAAAGCTTCGATAGCAGCATTAAATTTTACTTCATCTTTGTTTGCTGTTGTATTTTGAAAATCATATGCAAAACGTGCAGAACCATCAAGTGATACATAGGACCATTCATTGGTCACTCTAAAGATTTTTTCTCTTCTATCTTCAATAGAAGTAGGTCTTACTTCATAATAGATTTGTGCTCCATCACTTGAATGTGCTGCAACTGCTGGAATACGTCTAAGGTCCCACGCATTTGAGGTATACACAAAATCTCTTGAAACCAATGCACCTACAGGACAAACTGCAATACATTCACCACAATCAGAACAATTTGTTTCACCTGTACCATTGCTTGGTGCAATAATTGATTTTTGCAATTTATTCCACATTGAGTAAGCATCTTTAGGCATCGTATCTTTATAGCCTTTGTCTAGATCTGCTCCACCTCTTTTTGTTGTGCTTATTGCTGCATCACCAATCATATCTTTACATACAGTGGTACATCTTTCACAGACGATACATAGACCTGCATCATAATGAAGAACTGAAGACCAGTTTGCACTCTCTCTTTTTCCATCTGGAATCGTATAAGATTGAGAATCAACCCCTAACTCTAAAGTATAATTTTGTAATTCACACTCTCCTGCTTTATCACATACACCACATTGTAGTGGGTGATTCACATCATATACTTCCATAATGGCTCTACGCTCTTCAAGAATGTTTGGTGTATCAACAGTGATTTCCATACCCTCTTTTACTTTTGCGTTACACGCATATACTTGTTTTCCATCTGCTTCTACAAGACAAATACGACATGCCAAAGTAGGTGAACATCTTGTCAAGTAACATATTGCTGGAATGAAAACATCATTGGCACGAGCAGCATTGAGGATGTATTCACCCTCTTTTGCTTTAAACTCAATACCATCAATGGTGATAGTAACCATGTTATCTACCGTTTGTACTTCACTCATACTAACTCCCTATCTTTTTTTCTTGCTTAATTTCTACCCTGCTAAATCTATAAGAGGATACCAAAGGAGCACTTAATCCCATATCATAAGTAGGGTTAAGTGCAATGGTTCCCTTCATAGATGTATCAATCTTAAACACTCTATTGAATGTTATTCCATCAATGGTAAAAGAGACACGCTCACCATCTTGAATTTTTGTTGCCATTGCAAACTGGTTTGACCCTAATAAATAGGCATCATTTTTAAGCAATTTAGACGCATGGGTAAATGCTGAAAATTGCTCTGATGGATTACACATATAGACAATAGACCCATCAAGATCATCCAATTCACTTATCTCTTCAAATACCTCTTTTATAGAGATTATTATCTTATTTAGTACGTACCCTCTATGCTCTTTACCTGTTGTATCAAAATAATCTGAAAGATCATCGAAACGTACAGATTGATAGCCTTTTTCTGTAGGTAACATTGGTGTGTAGTCTATGGTGTATTTTGCATTCAAGCCTAATGCATTTGCAATATCATTAAGCGTATAGCCACCATAAGGTTGTGCCACATTCATAGCCACTACACGTTTATCTAGTGTAGTAAGTGTTCCCTCTTGTTGGTTGGCAGCTGGCATATCTAAATCACCATTACCCAGTGCTGATAAAACAAAGTCTGCTTCTACGTTATAGCCTACTGTTTTTCCTTCAATTGTACTATCAAGGTCACAGATAAGAGAAACACCCATGGCATTCCCTGCGGGAGGAATACAAAGGACATTAAAGGCTGTATATTTTTCAATGAGTGCCACTATTTTAGCAATCTGTTGTGCATTAGGATGTGAATAAAGGTCACTTCCAACCACTAGGGTAAAGCCTTCTTTTTTACGCATTGACTGCATCAAAAGTTCAAGTTCTTCTTCCCCTACATTTGATTCTGCACTTAAATTTCCAATATCCAAATTATCTAAAAATGCTTTTACCTCTTTGGGTATAGATTCTTCACGAAGTAAGACATCTGCAAGAAGTGCTACCACACCCTCTTCACTTTGAGGTTCATATTTTATAAATTGCGTAGTAATATTTTTCATCTCAGCATCTTCAATAGGATGCATATAAATGACTCTAGCTTGGTGCCATTTAGATGCCATATTGATATGATATTTCACCATAGGTGCATCATCATTTATTTTTGTTCCTAAAGTCACAATAACACGTGATGATGAAAGAGAGTTTAACGTACCCTCATACTGCGTTGAACCACTTACGCTCGCATAGGCAGTCATAAAGTCTTGATATGCTTTTGCCTCTGGAGAGATGAGTTTTGCACCCGTAAGCTCTTTAATTTTTTGTAATATTAAAGCTTCTTCATTGGTAATTTGAGGAGCAAAAAGAATACTATTTGCTTCTTTCACCGCAGTGACTGCTTTTTCAAAAGCTTTTTGGTCTTTACCTTCTACATGGTTTGCATAATCATACGCATAACGACCTGCACCACATAGTGTTGTAAATTCATAATTATTGGTTACACGATGAATCGTATCATTTTTCACTTCATAGGTCATTTGACAACCCCCACCACAGTGTGGACATGCCGATGGAATTTTTTCTAATTCCCAAGCATTGGTTGTGTATTTAAAGTGCGTATCTACCAGTGCCCCAACAGGACATACTGCTGCTGCTTCACCCAATGAAGTATAGTTTACATCTTTTTTCTGATTTACAATGGTTGAACCATATCCACCAAATTTAATTTTAAGTGCTTCATCTCCCGTAATTTCAGTGGAAACTCTTACACATTTTTCACACATGATACATAAGGCAGGATCATAAGATACCATCCCCCAATTTTCTACAGGACGATGCTGATCTCTTACTGTAAATGGTTGTTCTTTTACATCAAATTCAACCGTTTTATTTTGAAGGTCACACTCTCCTGATTTATCACAAACACCACACTCTAACGGATGATTTACATTATAGAGTTTCATAATATTTTGACGTTCTGTAAAAAGTGCTTCATTGTTTGTTGTTACAACAACACCCTCTATCGCTTTTTCTTGACACGAAAGAATAGCACCTTCTACACCTTCAACATCGACAATACACATACGACATGCACCAATAGGTTTAATTTTCGTTAAGTAACACATCGTTGGGATATAAATATCATTTTCTCTTGCCACTTCTAAAATGGTTTTTCCAAAAGTACTTTGACATGTTTTACCATCAATGGTTAATGTTATCTCTTTACCTATATTTAATGAATTATGTTTTGCCATATTATACCGCCACCATTGAGATATAGTAACAACGCATACAGCGTTCAGCTTCAGATAAAGCCTCTTCACCTGTAAAGCCAAGATTGACTTCTTTGTTGTTTGTTTTACGTTCATCCACACCAAGCTTTTCACTCTGTGCACGAGGAAGTCCCGGCATCCAACCCGTTACTTTTTCACTTTTGTCATAGACTCTAAGTCTATTAAGATGATCTTCCATAATTTCATCTTCTAAGAGTGTACGTTTACCATCATAAATATAACGACTTATTACCGATGCAGCACGTCTAGCTTGACCCACTGCATTTACAATAGTCATAGGACCATATTCACAGTCACCTGCGGCAAATAGACCTTCATGTGAAGTCATATAATCTTTTCCATTGGTCAAAATAGAGTTCCAAGACGTCATCTCTATATTCCACTCTTCTGGTAAAATTTGTGTATCAAGTGCTTGTGATACCGCAGGGATAAGATAATCACATTCAATATCAAAATCTCCATCTTCAATTTTAACCAATTGTGCTCTTCCTCCATTAGGGTCAGGCACGAGTTCAAATTTGTTGATTTTTAATTTTGTAATCTTCTCTTCATCATCATAAATCTCTTCAATCGCAGAGTGAAAAATAAATTCAACTCCCTCTTCTACTGCTTCATGGTACTCTTCATAGGTTGTATTGCGTATAATGGTTTTTTCATCACGACGATAAAGCATTACAACTCTTTTTGCACCTTCACGGATGGAACATCTTACCACATCCATTGAAGTAAATCCACCACCAACACAAATGACGACTTTGTCTTTAAGCTCATTAGATGCAGGGCTTCCAATGTCATATTTATGCCATAGGTTTACCTTATCTAGCATCTCAATTGCACCCCAATAACCACCCATTTTTGGGTTTTCGTTGGCAGCACGTACTTTTTTAGAAAGTCTTGCACCAAAGCCTAAAAGTGTTGCATCATACTCTGAATGAATCTCTTTTAACTTTTGGGCATCCACTCTACAATTATTGGTAATGCTTACAGCATCCATTTCAAGTACAAGATCAATGTCTTTTTGGTATTTACCTATAGGCATTCTATATTCTGGTACACCTACAGCTACCTCACCACCATTCACAGGAAGCTCTTCAAAAATATGAGAAGCAATCCCTTCAAGTGCTAAATAGTATGCTGCGGTAAGTCCTGCAGGACCTGCCCCAATAATCGCTACTTTTTTTCCATCATTTCTCAATGGTTTTGGCTCAACAGGATGTAACCATGGTAAGTCATGGTCTGTTTCATAATCTGCACCTAAACGTTTAAGTTCCATAATAGAAATAGGTTCATCAAGGTTTGCACGACGACAAGCATCTTCACATGGATGAGGACAAACTCTTCCACATGTATGTGCCAAAGGCATGGTTTGTCTTGTTGCAGCCAAAGACTCCGTAAAGACCATATCTCTTACACCTTCAATGTATGCAGGAATATCAACATGTGCAGGACACATGTCTGTACATGGTGCGGTGACTTTTGCAATATAGTTTGTATCGCCATTATAATGTTTAGATGGTATTTGTGCATTAATACATGTATTGAACTGCTCAGCGTAATGTTCTAGCAAGTCTAATATAGGTTTGGGAACTGTTTTTCCAATTTCACATTTAGAGGTTGTCATCATTGTTTTTGCAATCTCTTTAATGTGTACTATATCGTCATGACTTCCTTCCCCACGTGCTATCTTATCAAGTAGGTCATAGAGAATTCTTCCTCCCCATCTACCTGGAGTACAACGTCCACATGCTTCTGAATACTCTTGGTATTGTGCCGCATATTTATTTGCTAATTCAACCGCATCAATATCTTCATCAAAGATGGCAACGCCATCCCAACCGATAAATGCTTTTGAATTTTTATCTCCATGGTAAGTTTCAGGAAGTTTAAACCCTGTTTCAACCCACTCATCAAATGGCTTATCGCGATTATCGATAAACTCATCCCTCCAAGTGGAAAATACAATAGCTGACACTACTCAGCCTTCTTTGCATTTTCAGCAGCTTCTTTTTCTGCTAGTTTTTTTGCCTTCTGGGCTGCTTTTTCTTCCGCAATTTTTGCTGCCTCTTGGGCTGCTTTTTCTGCTTCTTCTTTTGCAATAGCTAAAGCTTCAGCTTTTGCTTTACGTGCTTCTTCGCTGACTTTTTTTACAACAATTGTCCAATCTACTTCATTAAACTTTAAAGAGTTCATGAGTTCATGTCCTGATGCTCTTACAAAGTCTGCTGATTTTTGAATGTGTGAAAAATCACCTACTTCAAAAAGAAAAATACCTACTTCATCTACGAGAAGACCTTTTTCAATTAGTTCAGCCATTCTGTCATAAAAATCATCTTTTAAGTGTCTTAAATCATATCTTTTCATCGTATCTCCTATCTGTCAACTTCACCGAATACGATATTGGTTGTACCAATAATCGTAACGACATCTGCAATATACGTTCCTACAAGTAACTCTTGTAACAATCCAGTGTGGAAGAAACTAGGTGCTCTACATTTAAGTCTGTAAGCATATGGTTCACCTTCTGATTTAATGTAGAACCCAAGTTCACCTTTTGGTGACTCTGTTGGTACATACACTTCACCTTTTGGTGGACGCATACCTTGAGTTACGAGTACAAAGTGCTGCATTAATGCATAATTTTGTGTCATAATTTCCTCTTTAGGAGCAGAAATATATTGTGGAGCATGTGCCATCAATGGTGTTTCAGATTTACTATGCATTGGGATAAGTTGTCTTAACATACGTGTAGACTGACGCATCTCTTCCATATAGAGTTTATAACGTCCATAAGAGTCACATCTATCAGACGTTGGAATATCAAAATCCAATTCTGGATAAAGCTCATAAGGCTCTTCTTTTCTAATATCCCACTTTACGTTTGACCCTCTAAGCATTACACCTGTACATCCCCAAGAGAGTGCATCTTCTGCAGAGATAACCCCTACATCTTCCAAACGCATTTTCCAAATACGGTTTTCTGTTAAGAGTGCTTCATAGGTATGTTCTAATTCATAATCTACTTTATCACAGAATGATGCAAGGTTTTCTAACCAACCTGCTGGTAAATCTAGTGGAACACCACCAATACGTACCGCTGAGTGTGTCAATCTTGCACCACAGTAATCTTCCATTAAATCCATAGCAAATTCACGTTCACGGAAGGCATAAAGGAAGACTGACATAGCCCCTACATCGAGGGCATGTGTTGCAACAAAGAACAAGTGAGAGATAATACGGTTAAGTTCTAACAACATGGTTCGAATTACTTGTGCTCTACGAGGTGCTTCTATACCAAGTAATTTTTCTACTGCCAATGCATACGCATAGTTGTTTGAAGTTGAAGCAATGTAGTCTAGTCTGTCTGTGGTTGGTAGAAATTCATTGTATGTCATGTTTTCTGCCATTTTTTCTATACCACGGTGCAGATATCCAATATCTGGATATGCTTTAACTACTTGCTCGCCATCAAGCTCTAAAACCAATCTTAACTGTCCGTGTGCAGATGGATGTTGAGGACCGAAGTTGATAACCATTGTATTATCGTCACGCTCAAAATTGAGGTTTTCAAAAAATGGTGATAATTTATTTGCTACTTGCATATGCTCCCCTATCTTCTTTCATCTAAAGTTTTAGATGGTGTCTTATTGTAATCAACTAGTACAGTTTCACTATACTCGATATCTGTTTTTTCTTCTGAATATTCTGCATCAAATGGTACTTCATACCCTACTCTTGAGAAACGTTTTGTATCTTTTTCATCAATACGTGCTTGGTCTCTATTTTCTGGTCCAATAATATCTCTATACTCTTTTCCAAAAATTTTATCTACTTCATACCAAGAAGCAAACTCATCTCCATGTAATGGATACGTTTTAAGAAGAGGATGCCCTTCCCAATCGTCAGGCATAAGAATACGTTTAAGGAATGGATGATTGTTTACTTTAATACCAAACATATCAAACATTTCACGTTCTGCAAAGTTTGCAGATTTGTAAAGTGACTCAATACTTTCAATTGCCGCACCATTTGCTAAGCGACATACAACTCTCACACGTTTTGCTTCAGTTACATTAAGGAGTTGCCAAAAAAGTTCAAACTCATTGTCTTGTGCTAAGTAGTCTACTGCTGATTGCTCTGAACATTGTGTATACCCACACTCTTCTTTCAGTAGTTTCATCATTTTAAAGTTGTCTTCTGGTGCAATATGCAATACCAGTTGACCTATTTCAATATAGCTCTCTTTTACCATAGAAGCAGTGGCTTCAACTACAACATTAAAATGTGCGTCTTCTACTATTTCTCTTGGTACACGTGGTGCTACCCAAAATCTATCTGTATAGTAAGATTTTTTCTGAACGTTATCTTTAGGTACATATTTTCTCATTAAATTAACCTCGCTCTTTTACCTGTTTGGTGTGTTAAGTCTTGTTTTGTATTTTTCTTCATATCTGCTGACTCACGTCTGATCTTCTTTTGAAGCATCATCATTGCATACTGAAGGGTTTCTGGTCTTGGTGCACATCCAGGTAAGTAGATATCTACAGGGATAATTCTATCTACTCCTTGTACGGTTGCATACGTATTAAACATACCCCCTGTATTTGCACAAGAACCCATAGAAATAACCCACTTAGGTTCTGTCATTTGGTCATATAAACGTCTTGCAAATTCTGAGTGTTTTTTAGAAAGTGTTCCTGCCAAAATCATGACATCGGCTTGTCTTGGAGAAGCTCTAAAGATGGTACCCATTCTATCGAAGTCATAACGTGAAGCTCCAGATGCCATCATTTCAATCGCACAACATGCGAGTCCATAAGTGAGTGGCCAAAGTGAATTTGAAC
>Ga0256826_1000205_pt1 | contig 33598 bp, 29 predicted proteins | sample CV79metaG_FD_185975 | JGI IMG/M metagenome (GOLD analysis project Ga0256826, IMG submission 185975) | Hydrothermal vent microbial communities from East Pacific Rise, Pacific Ocean - CV79 | ecosystem: Environmental > Aquatic > Marine > Hydrothermal vents | place: Pacific Ocean: East Pacific Rise...
TTTAGAGGAACTGCCTATAGATTCCCCATGGAAAAGTTATGAAGGGTGTGAGGTAAAATACTTTGTAGAAAACAACTTTTTACCCCTCCAAAAAAATACACTCTTTTTCAAAGAGACTTTTTCTAAAATTTGCAAAAAAATAAGTTTTGTTAAATGCTACAGTGAAGTTTTACAACGAGATTATTGGTTTGTTTTGTATTATCTCGGAGAGGATAAAGAGGGGTCTCTCTATTGTGTTGGTGGTGAGCCTGAAAAGCGTGTGAGTATGGGTGAAAAATTCAAAAAAGTAGGATGGATTGACTACCCTGTAGAGTTGCTAGAGTTTTGGAAAATCCATGGTTTTTGGTTTGTTGACTTTTTGGAATCGGAAAGCTTTTTAGAAGATTTAGATGCGTTATTATCAACCATTAACAATCTGTGTGTTCCCCATTATCGTTCACTTAAAAAGTTTGTTTGGGAATATTCAGTGAAAGAGAACTACTCTTTTGAACTTTTTTCTCTAAAAGAGAAACATGAATTTTTTATCGACAGATATATTTTAGATGGCATCTATTTTTCTGAGGCTGATAACTCTGACAAGGTTTATCTGGTAAGGGCTTATGATAAAGAGAACTTTTTAAAAGAGTTTTATGAAGAGAGGAAATTTTTTTCTGATTTTAATGAATTTTATACTCATCTAAAAGGGATAGAAAAAGAGACTATTTATGATGAAAATATTACACAGTTTTTTATCTATCATCACGACAGTGTGGGAACTGGCTTTTATGATTTTTATGATTATTTGGTATGTGGGGTTGAGTGCAATATCCATGACTTAAAAAAAATTTGAATTTAAGGGTTGATTTATCGACCCTACGCGATAAAGTAGAAACTGAATGGGAAAAATTTCCATTATTTTTTTTGGGATGTTTCTTCTTCTCTCCTTTATAAATTCTAATTTCTAATTCAACACACTTTAACAAAAAAAATAGTATTCTTAACCTTAAATTAAATAATTATATTAAAGGTAAGAATTATGCTAAAAAGAATATTATTATCATCTTTACTTATTGTTACTCTATCTGACGCAGAAGATTCATTTTCTTCTGAACGATTTATAGGGATAGAAGTAGGCTATAGTTCGGCAGATACAACAAGTGCAATTGATAAAAAAAGCATTAGTAAAGACATAGAATATGGATTTCACATAGGTGCTCAGAATAAAGAGTGGAGAACAACCGTTTCTCTTAGCCTTTATGGAGATAAAAAAAAAGAATATAAAAGAACCATGTTAGAGTTTGACCGTTTTGTTTGGGCAAGTTTATATAAGAAAGACCATATTGTTTTTAAACCATACTTAGGTGGTCATATAGGCTATTTAAACTATACAGATGAAGGTGGTATCGATGAAAGTGGATTGCTTTACGGCGCACAAGCTGGTTTAGCATGGAATGTTTTAGACGAAGTAGATTTTGACGTGAGTTATCGTTATTCTATTTCTGATTTATCATATGTTGATGACATAGGTAGTTTTGTCTTTGGTGCAAACTATATATATTAAGAAAAGGTAATAATATGAATTTATATACAAAAATATTTACGATGTTTTCCTTGCTGTTTTTATTAACAGCTTGTGGAGATAATAGTGTAGGAACAGGGGATGTAACTTCTTTGGTAGTAGAAACTCAAAAAAGTTATATAAACAGTAAAAAAGATGAACTTGATATCGATTTTTCACTTCAAAACAATTATAACAATGAGATAGATGTTTCATTAAATGAGTTAAATGTTGAGGTAGATAGTTGTACTGTTAAAGAGGCAATATTTTCAAAAAGTGATATAGTATTTAATGATGTAAAAGAGTTAGTTCATGCCAATATAAAGTTTGAGGAGGTATGTAATCCAACCTCTTATCAACTGAAAGGGGTTGTTTTATTAACATTAGACAATAACAACAATAAAGTAGCCTTTGATTCTACAGCTCTTACCATTACACCTGAAGAGAGAAATGATACGATAACTATTATTCCTGGAGAAGACAATAATGCTAGTACTATAATAGGTGGTGTGGTAGATGTAAATAGCTCTGCTGAGAATAATACCTCTGGAGAAAATAACACTACCGATGAAAACAGTACAAAAGCTGATACTGTGAACTATGAGATTCTTTTCTCTTTAGAAGCAGAAAGCATAAAACTAAATCTTGAAGAGAAAAAGAGCTTTAAAGTAGGACTTTTTGACAAAGATACAACACAAGCAATTTCAGCAAGTAAGATAGCTAAAATAACCATCACCAGTGGTCAATCTAATTTAATTAAACTTTTTGATGGTAAAGATCAAGCTGTCCCTTCTTTTGAATTAAACTATGAAAATAAAAATATTATAGATGTTTATGCCCAAACCAATACACATTCTGGTCTTGGTGATATTACAATTAGTATAGATTATTTAAACAAGAAAGGTGAGAAAAAAAATATTAGTAAGACTTATGCTGTAACCATTCTTTCTGGACCACCAACAGCCTTTTCCATTAATGATGCAGGAACTTTATACAATTTTGAAACCAAATGGTTTGAAAATAAATTTTTAATCTCAGCATCGGATAAATACAATAACCTTGTTAATATTAGTCCTACCATCTATGTTTCAGCGATGACCGATTTCACCAGAGATAATAATGGTACAGAGATTCTTTATGGAAAATTTGGTAAACATAAGGGAACATTGGTAGCGAATGAAGAGAGTCAAACTGCACAATTTAAAGTTAATGCACCACTTTTTACCAACCTTGATAAAAGTAGAGATTATTTGCTTATATTTGGAGATGTAGAAACCTATGAAGCTCTTGGAAAATGGGATATAGATGAATATAATGATAATAATCAAACCTTGACTCTTGTAGAATCTTATAGTGGTAAAACTCATAAAGGACTAGGTTTTGCTGTAGGACATAATTATATGAATGAGCTTTGTAGTAGTGATTTTAGAGAGTGGGAGCTTAAAATAGATTCAACTGATGGAAGCTATCAATTAGATGAAGAGGGTAAAACCTATGTAACTTTAAAGTTTCCAGCTTATCTTTATGGTAAAAGAGTTGCTTTAAGTACGAATTTCTTAGGTAAAACACCAGAAACAGGTAAGACTTTAAAGAGTGGAGAAGTTTATTTTAAGACATTAAATAATGTTGAGGGTGTTGTAGCTCCTGATACAATTTCTATTGATGCAAATGTAACGGATTATGATGTAATTGTACCTTTTTATGTTAATACAGGTACTGGAGATACATGGAGAGTAAAAAACTCACAAGTTTTTTGTGAACTTGAGCAAACTGGTATTACAAATCTTAGTATTGTTCCAAACAAAATAATAAAAGATTCTTCAGAATGTACTGAAGCAAATGGTTATAGTGAAGGTGCATATTGGCATATGACCATAAGCACTGGTGCAGAAGCAGGAAGCATATCCTTTAAAGATTGCTATCCTGCTAGATTACCTCAATTTTAACAAGATAAAAGAGTGAATTTTCACTCTTTTATCCATCTCTCTTAAACTTTCTACTATAATTCCAAATAAATATTTCTACATTAATAGGTAAACTCATGATTGATTTAAAATATCTACAAAAAAATTTTGATGAAGCAAGTACTAAGCTTGTGAAAAAAGGTGTTGCTTCTGAAACACTTGAAAAACTAAAAGAACTTTTTGCAACATTAAAAGAAGCAAATGCCAAACTAGAAGAGGCAAAAGCTGAACAGAATAAAATGTCTAAACTCTTTGGTGAGTATATGCGAGAAAAAAAAGATGTAACTGAACTCAAAGCAGAAGTTGATGCTAAAAAAGATGCCATTGTAGGTCTTCAAGCAACAGCAAGAGAAGCCGAGGTTGCACTCCAAAATGTTGCTTTGGCGATGCCAAACTTTCCTGATGATTCTGTACCTGAGGGGGCAGATGAAGAGGACAATGTAGAGCTTAGAAAAGTTTTAGAACCAAGAAAATTTGATTTTGAGCCAAAAGAGCATTGGGCTTTGGCCGAAATAAATGGTTGGATAGATTTTGAGCGTGGTGTAAAATTGGCTAAAAGTCGTTTTGCTGTACTTCGTGGTGAGGCTGCTAGAATGGAGAGAGCGTTAATAAACTTCTTTTTAGATGTAAATCGAGAAAAAGGTTTTGAAGAGGTTTGTGTACCGTTTATTAACAACTCAGCAATGCTTCAAGGGACAGGGCAGTTACCAAAGTTTGAAGATGACCTCTTTAAGATAGATGATGAAGATTTGTATCTTATCCCTACAGCTGAAGTTCCATTGACAAATCTCTATAATGATGAGATTTTAACAGCCAAAGAGCTTCCTATTTTATTAACAGGGTACACCCCATGTTTTAGAAAAGAAGCTGGTTCAGCAGGGCGTGATACCCGTGGTATGATTCGTCAGCATCAGTTTGATAAGGTAGAGATGGTAGCCATTGTTGCACCAGAAGAAAGCGAAGAGATTTTTAAAATGATGGTTGAGAATGCTTCTGATATTTTAACACAATTAGAACTTCCTCATAGAGTGGTAAAACTTTGTGGTGGAGACCTTGGTTTCTCTGCTTCAACCACCATTGATCTTGAAGTTTGGCTTCCTGGACAAGACAAATATAGAGAGATTTCATCTATCTCAAATACACGTGATTTTCAAGCAAGAAGAGCAAAAATTCGTTATAAAGATGGGAAGAAAAATGTTTTAGTACATACTCTTAATGGTTCCGCTTTGGCTGTGGGACGAACACTTGTTGCGATTATGGAAAATTATCAAAATGAAGATGGAACTATAGAGATTCCAGAAGTTTTAAAGAAGTATATGTAGGGTCGGTTTTTACCGACCGACTTTTTTTACTTTAATTCAGAAATATATTTAGCTAAATCTTTAATATCACTTTCACTTAATGTTTGAACTTGCATGTTCATAATGTTTCCCAATCCATATTGATCGAGTTCACCATTTTTATAAGCTGTAAGCTGTTTGATGGTTTTATTACTCTCTTGTCCTTGAATTTGTGCAGATTTATGTAGTGCTTTTTGCTCTCCAAGTTCTCCATGACAAACGGTACATAGTTTATATAACTCTTGACCATTCGCCATGGATAACGTGCTAACCAAAAGCAGTGTTGATATAATGTTTTTCATAGTTGTCTCCTATTATAGTTTAATATTATAGAGGGTTTTTGTATATAAATTGTGGATAATATTTCTGGTTTGCTTGTTAATTTAATCTGTGTTATAATGACCCCAACAACTTATAACATTGGAGATATATATGTTTAAAAAAATAGCTTTTACAGCTTTATGTACATCAGCTTTGCTTCTAGCCGAGAGTGGTGTCGGAATCAATATTAATGATGAAGATTTAGAGATAGAAGGGATTATAGATTCAAGAAACTTGGCTGTTTTACAGACAAGCAGTACAATATTTCAAGCAGACTTAAATTTTTTGAATATTAATAGTGATAGAAAGCTTTTTGGTGCAGGATTTGGTGCAACCAATAAATTAGAAGGTGTTGAAGGTGTGGAACTCACTTTTGGGGCAAAATATGTCTGGGCAGAGATGGGTGATGAATCAGTCAATGCCTTACCTTTAATGGCAAAGATACATTATGATTTTCCACCACTTAGATTTAATATACCCCCTGTTTCACTAGAGGCTAAAGCACTTTATGCACCTACGGCATTAAGTTTAGGAGACTCAGAAAAGTATAGTGAGTTTAGACTTTCTGCTGATATAGAGATGATTGAGAATGTAAAGATTTATGCAGGATATAGAAATATTCATGCAGGATATAAAGATATGGAAAATGATTTATTTGATAATAGCTTTTATGGTGGATTGAAAATTACTTATTAAACATTTATTATGACAAGGCTTTTTGCCTTGTCTTTTAGCTTACTCTACCGTAACAGATTTTGCCAAGTTTCTTGGCATATCCACATCTTTCCCCAATCTAATAGAGATTTCAAGTGCCAGTATTTGTGTTGTCACCATCATCTCAAAAAATTCTAACATCGGATGTGTATCATAAATGGTTTGTATAAAATCATCTGCGAGTTCAAAAGGCTCTGGAGAGATAGCCAAAACAGTTGTGTCTCTGGCACAAAGCTCCTCTACGTTTGATTTTATTTTCTCATAATGTAAACTTTTTGGCATAAGTGCTACTGTAAAGAGTTCTGCATCGGCTAGTGCAATTGGTCCATGCTTCATCTCTCCTGCTGGGTAACCTTCTGCATGTAAATATGAAATCTCTTTGAGTTTCAATGCTCCTTCTAACGCAAGAGGGAAAAAAAGGTCTCTTCCAATAAAGAAGAACCCATGACCATGTAGGTAACGTTTTGATAAACGGTTAAGTTTTGCATGGAGTTTATCGGTCACTAAAAGAGATTTTGGTGTATGACGCATCGCATCTAACTCTTCAGCCAATTTTTCGTCAGAGATGGTTTTTTGAAGTTGTGCTAGATAGATAGTTAACATCCAAAGTACCATGGTTTGGGTCGCAAAGGCTTTGGTACTGGCAACCCCTTTTTCGATACCTGCTCTGGTTAAAATAGCTCGGTCACTTTCCCTCACTATAGAAGAGTTGTCAACATTACAGATACTTAAACTTTTAAGTCCAGCTCTTTTTGCCATTTTAAGTGCTTCTAGTGTATCGGCTGTTTCACCACTTTGTGAAATGGTTATAAAGAGTGTATTGTTACGAAGAAGAGGCTCTTTATATCTAAACTCAGAAGCTATCTCAACTTGACAAGGAATTTTTGCAATTCTTTCTAGTAGATAAGCACCTGTTAGAGCAGAGTGGTAGGATGTTCCACAAGCACAGATTTTAATATTTGTAATATTTTTAAATAAATCTGCATCAAGCTCTTCAAACTCTATTTTATTTTCAAGAACACGTCCCATCATGGTATCATTCATCACTTGGCTTTGTTCATAAATCTCTTTTTCCATAAAAAATCGAAATCCATCTTTTTGTGCCATCGCTTTGTCAGTCGCTAATGCTTGTTTTGAAAAATTTTTTTCTCCCTTTGCATTAAAAAGGGTCACTTTACCATTTTTTGCATATCCAAATTCACCATCTTCTAGGTAATAAACCTCTGTGGCTTTACCTATAATTGGTGTATCAGAAGAGGCAAAATAGATATCATCCTCTTTAAATCCAATAAGCATGGGTGAGCCATTTTTCGCAAAAAATATGGTTTCCTCTTCAGCCTCAGTAATCAGAAGTGTTGCATAAGCCCCTTCAAGTTTTTCAATGGTTTGATTAAATGAGTTCCAAGCATTGTTGTTTATATTATAATTTTTTTCAAAAAGATGGACAATAGTTTCTGTGTCTGTTTGGCTTAGAAATTGAATACCTTCTTCTTGAAGTTCAGTTTTTAGTGCTTGATAGTTCTCTATAATTCCATTGTGAACCACAAATGAATATGCTCCCATATGAGGGTGAGCATTGAGTTCTGTTGGTTTTCCATGGGTTGCCCAACGGGTATGTCCAATAGAAACACCAAACCCTTCACTGTTATAGTTTTCTGTTTTATCTCGTAAATTTTGAAGTCGTCCAACTGCCTTAAAGTTTTTTAATTGTTTGTTTTCTATAATGGCAATACCCGCCGAGTCATAACCTCTATATTCTAACTCTTGTAAACCATCTAATAAAATCTCTTTTTTCTCGTTGTTTCCAATATATCCTACAATTCCACACATATTTTATATCTCCGTTAATTCTTTAATAATGCTCTTAGTATTATTGCAAAAGTTACCATTCTTTTCGATTAAAAAGAGGTCATTAACCTTGTTCATTTTTGTGTGAATTTTTGCGGAGGAGATATCAATTTTTAATTGATCAAAAAGATTGATAATATAAGAGAGTAGCCCTTTTTGATCTGGACAGCTTAATTGCATCATTGCATGTTCTTGGGAATGGTTACAGTTAATATGAATATCTTTTTTCTTTATCTTCGGTTTTTCTAGGTTCAAAGGGTATTTCTTTTCTAAGGCATTAATAATAACTTCATGTAGATGTATCTGTTCACTCTCTTCGATGGTTTCATTAAAATCAATTCTAAAGTATTTAATACCTGAAAAAAGTTTGTAGATATCCATTTGAACAATATTTAAGCGAGAGAGTTTATGTAACAGATAACTCAAATCAAGATTCTCTTTTCGTAAAATTTCAATGGTAAGAAATTTTTCATTGCTAATGATAAATTCATGATTTTTTAATCTATGTGCTTTCTCTACAATATTGATAACGCGTTGGGGCGTATTTTTAATAAAAAAGAGGTCTGAATTGATATTTAAAACTTTTTTTTGTACAGTTTTTGGTAAAGCTTTAAAGCTTTCTAACTGTTTTAATACTTTCTCTTTTTTGACTCTTTTTGTAGTTTCATGAAGTAATTTCACATTCGAAAGTGCGAGAGAAGATTGACGATAGAGTGTGTTGATAAGACGTGAATTAAAATCATTATAAATGGTTGTTACCCCAACACCATTCATATCGGCATAGGTTAATATATAGATAAAGTCTAATTTCTTTTGGGTTGGGAAATGTGATGAAAATTTTAAAATAACTTGTTCTGAGTGTAAATCTTCTCGTTGAGCAGTGGTACTCATAAGGGTATGGTGTAAAATAAGATTTTTCCCTATCTGTATCTCCTCTTCAGAGAACTTTAACCGTTTTGCAAAACCTTTAAAGAGTACAGTTCCCACTTCTGAATGCTCTTTCTTTCTCCCTTTTCCTGCATCATGAATAAGGGTGACAATCTTTATAAAAAGTTGTTCTCTTGGAGTAAGATTGTTATAGAGAAGCTCTACTCTTTTATCTTTTATCTTTTCTAAAGCTTCCACTGCTTTTACAGAATGGATTCCCACTGCAAACTGATGATATCCATCAAACTGTGGTAGGTTAACAACTTTTTTCATATAAGGGATGGTATAGCCTAAAAGTCTGGTATCAAGAAGAGTCTCTAACACCAAATAACTTTGTGGTTTTTGGAAAAGTTCTAAAAGAATCTCATAGACTTTTTCCTCCACATTGGTGGGTCGAAAACTACAGTTTAGTGCTTTTAGAAAAGAGGGGTGAACAGGAAATTTTTCGCTTGGTGCAACCACCAATTGTTTTAGTAAATCCAAATAGGAGTCATTCATACTATGAGGGCAAAGCATGGTTTCCTTACTATAACAATTACTCAACATATCTATCCAAATGGTGGTATGAAGTTTAATGGTCTTTAAGTGGGAAATCACCTTTCGAGTAAATTTCATTTGCTCTTTTTGTGTGGCTTTATAGCCCAAATATTCGGCAACAGGGGGGATGAGTTCTAGTCTTAATTTGTCCTCTTTTTTTCCTGAGGCTAAGTGTAGGGCAGAACGAACTTTAAAGAGAAACTCTAAGGCTTCCCAAAACTCCTCATACTCTTTTTTTGAGATAAATTGGGGGTCTAAATCTTTGATACGATTAACATTGTATAAGATGTTACCTAGCCAATAGACGAGGTTGGCATTACGAAAACCACCCACCCCCTCTTTTAGGTTGGGTTCCATACTAAGAGGGTTCTTTTTGTGTAAAGCTCTCATCTCATCAATTTTTGCTTGAATAAACTCTTGTTGATTATCTTTTCGAATTCTATAGAGTTCATTTTGTGTTTGGTCCCAAAGTTGTTTTGAACCCTCTATGAAACGTGACTCTATCATAGAAGTTTTTATGGTGATGTCGGTTTGTGAAACATCAAAAAGTTCACCCACCTCATGGACACGATGACCAAGTTTTAGACCTGCATCCCATAAAATATAGAGAATCTTTTCTATCATCTCTTGGGTGTTGTATCCTGGAACTTCTTTGTAGACTATCATCAGGTCAATGTCAGAGTAAACACAAAGCTGTTCACGCCCATAAGAACCAAGTGCCACAAGGGTAATGGGAAGGGTACTCTTCATTGGCATATAGGTACTAAACATAGAACGCATGGCAACTTTATAGACCATTTGTAAAAGGCTGTCTATTTTTTTTGTATGTTTAACCAAAAAACCTTTACCACTGTTGGTTGCAAAACTCTCTTCTAGTGTTCCAAAATAGTTTTTAATATCCTTTTTAAGAACTTTAGATATCTCAAAATCGGGTGCTTCTTCATAAAGTAAACTCTCTATCTGTTCTTTTATATCTTCCATTATCATTTCCTTATCTATTGGTGTTATAATAGCAAAAATTAATTCAATGCAGTGAAGAGGTAGAGATGACATTAATAGAAAAAGTAAAAAAGAGAATAAGGTTAACACAAGAAGAGGGTGAAGCTCTTTATGAGCTAGATTTGTTTACCTTAGGTGAGTTAGCCGATGAGATTCGTCAAGAGAAGTTTGGAAAAAAATCTTATTTTAATATCAACCGTCATATTAACCCTACCAATGTTTGTGCCGATATTTGTAAGTTTTGTGCTTATAGTGCCAGTCGTAAAAACCCTAACCAATATACGATGAGTCATGAAGAGATTTTGGAGATTGCTACCAACTCCATAGCAAAAGGGGCAAAAGAGCTTCATATCGTTTCTGCTCATAATCCAAATGATGGGGTAGAGTGGTACATGGGTGCATTTAGAAAGATTCGTGAGAAGTTTCCTGAAGTACATATTAAAGCGATGACCTCAGCCGAAGTAGATTTTATACACCGTGAATATGGCTTAAGTTACGATGAGGTGCTAGACCAGATGATAGAGAGTGGAGTGGATTCTATGCCAGGTGGTGGAGCAGAGATATTTGATGAAAAGGTTCGTGAATATCTATGTAAAGGGAAAGTAACTTCTGAGCAATGGCTAGAGATTCATGAAAAATGGCACAACAGAGGAAAAGAGTCCAATGCGACCATGCTCTTTGGTCATGTAGAGAGTAGGGCGAACCGAATTGACCATATGATAAGACTCCGTACTCTACAAGATAAAACAGGTGGATTTAATGCTTTTATCCCTTTGGTGTATCAAAAAGAGAATAACTTTTTAAATGTAAAAGAGTATCTCACAGGTCAAGAGATTTTGAAAACCTATGCGATTTCAAGAATTATCTTAGACAATATCCCAAATATAAAAGCTTATTGGGCAACCTCTACCATTAACCTAGCACTTATAGCCCAAGAGTTTGGAGCAAATGATTTGGATGGGACAATCGAAAAAGAAGCGATTCAATCAGCAGCAGGAGCATCGAGTGCCAATGGTATGGAACTCAATGAATTTATAGCCCTTATTAAAAATTCTGGCTTTGTTCCTGTGGAAAGAGACAGTTTGTATAATGAGTTGGTTGTGCATTCTTGATTGATTTATGGGTTAGGTGTTAAATATTCCTGCCTATAAATTAAGGAATTAATATTTTAAATTTGTAGGGTACGGCTTTAGCCTACCGTCAAAATGAATTTTTTGAGTTAAAAAGTTGATTTTTTACAAATTTGATTTAATTGGTAGGCTAAAACCATACCCTACAGCCAACATTCATTTCTTAAGTTGATGCGTCTGCGATTTTATCGAACAGGCTTAATTCCATGAACTTTCCCCACTATTTTTCAAGCAAATATTCGCTACTCTTCCATAAATTACAAAAATAAGGTCATATACTATGGAAAAAAGATTAGATGTTATAGATTTCTTCTTAAAAATACTCTCGGCAAAGTCAATTACTCCTGATGATGGGGGGCTTCTTACTTATATTGAAAATTATTTAGAAAATTTTGAATCAACATGGATAAATGAGGGTGGGGTTAAAAATCTTTGGCTTACCAAAAAGTTTGGTGAAGGTAAACACCTCTGTTTTGCAGGTCATGTTGATGTTGTTCCTGCTGGTGATGGGTGGGAAACCAACCCTTTTGTACCTGTGATAAAAGATGGGTATATTTATGCTCGTGGAACACAAGATATGAAGTCAGGTGTCGCTTCGTTTGTTCAGGCTGTTCGTGATATGGATGATGATTTTTCGGGTCGTCTTTCATTGCTCTTAACTTCTGATGAGGAGGGGGATGGAACGTATGGAACTCAGATAGTTTTAAAGCACTTAAAAGAGATAGATTTATTGCCTGACTATTGTATCATCGCAGAGCCTACTTGTGAAGTGGAGATGGGAGATGCCATTAAGATTGGTCGCCGTGGTTCGATTAATGGGTTTTTAACGCTTAAAGGGAAACAGGGTCACGCAGCGTACCCTGAAAAGGCGATTAACCCTATCCACAACATCGCTTCTGTATTGCCTCAAATTGCAGGGCATGACTTGGACAATGGAGATGAAAATTTTGCCCCCTCTAAGTTGGTAATTACCGATATCCGTTCAGGAATGGAGGTGACCAATGTTTCCCCCAATGATTTAAAAATGATGTTTAATGTACGAAATTCAACCAACACAACCCAAGAGAGTCTAAAAGCATTTATGGATGAAAAACTTGATGGTTTAGATTATATTTTAGAGTTACAGCAAGGTTCTTATCCTTTTGTAACCAACAAAGAATCGTTTATTGTTCAAGAGCTTTCAACTGTTATTGAAGAGGAGACTGGAGTTAAAACCAAGCTTTCTACAGCAGGGGGAACAAGTGATGGAAGACATATTGCTCCGTATGGGATAGAAGTTGTGGAGTTTGGTGTCATCAATGACCGAATTCATGGGCTAAATGAGCGAACAAGCATTAAAGAAGTGGAGACTCTTTATAATATTTTTGTTAAGATAGTAGAAAGATTCTAAAAGGATAAAAAATGGATGATATACTTAAAAATAATACACAAACTATAGAAGAGATGAAAGAGAGACTAAATATTCTGTTAAAAGATTACCGTGTAAAACATGATGAATTAGAGTTGGCTGAAGAGGAGTGGGATATTGGTGAAATTCAAGAAGCCTTGGCTAATTATACTAAGGAGATTAATATTTTAAAGAAAAAAGTGCATCTTTTAGAGAAAAGTGCATAAATAGAATAGATGGCAATGTATAGCAGACCTTCTCTAACAGAGTATATAACGGCTCGTCTGATTACCATTGCCATCTTGCTGAGTATATTTTATACTTTAATGATTATTTTAGTTCCTATGGCTTACCAAGGGACTGGATTTCATGTGACACTGTTTATAGTTTCTCAAGTACTGCTACTTATGTCAGTTTATGTTGGGGCAAAAAGAGTTAGGCGAGAGCTTAAGAGTGTAGAAAACTATCTTTCAAGTGTAGAGGGGGAGGTTTTACCTAACCCCTCGGCACGTTTTTTTACCCGTGAATTTGAGCAGATTAATTTAAAGCTTATTCAGATTTTACGAAAAATCAAACGAAAAGAGAAAGAGAAGCGTAAATATACAGCCAAAATCAAACTTAAAAATCGACAACGTTCCAACATGCTTTCTGCGATTGCTCATGAGTTTCGTAATCCTATCGCAGCGATTATGGGTTATGCTCAAACCTTAACCGATGACGATGAAATCCCCCCCACTTTACGGAAAAAATTTCTTTATAAAATTTATAATAATGGTGACAAAATAGAAGAGCTTCTAAGCCGTTTACTACTTTGGAATCGTTTTGAAAGTGGAGAACAGAAGTTACAACTTAGTAAGTTCGATATCTATCCCCTGATGAGAGAGATAGCGATAAACTTAGAAGAGAGATACAAAAACAGAGAAGTGCATGTGTTAGAGGGAAAGTTAGTGGTTTATGCCGATAAAGCTCTCATAGAAATAGTGGTCAAAAATCTTATAGAAAATGCTTTGAAATACTCCAGAGAGGTGGTTGAGGTAAAAATTATAGGTTCTGAAGTTCAAGTGATAGACCAAGGGGTAGGGATATCTTCTGAAAATATTGATAAAGTAACCAAAAAATTTTTCCGTACCGATGAACATTCATGGGACAACTCTATGGGTTTAGGTCTTTCTATTGTGAAACAGATATTGAAACTACATAATAGTGTGTTAAAAATAGAAAGTGAAGAGGATAGAGGGTCTATTTTTTCGTTTGAGCTTTAGTTTTGTAAATTAGGTATCAAGCGACGAAGTTGGTTATTTGGATTCTTCTAGTAAACTTCTTAAATTCATAAAACATGAATATCACTCAATCAACCAAACAAAAATATGATATAATTACTCAATCAACCGAACAAAAAGAGTAAAATATGGATAAAAAAGTCATTTTAACGGTTTTAGAAGATTGGAACTGTTGGTCTAAGCCTTTTAAAGAGAGTTTTAAACGTGCTGGTTATGAAGATGAAGTTGCAAAGAAAGCCACAACAAAAGAGATAATTTTTGTGAAAGGTGTTCGACGTAGTGGGAAGTCAACCATTCTTAGAAATCATATTGAAAATCTTATAGCACAAGGGGTTTCTAAAAATCAAATACTTTTTGTAAATTTAGAAGACCCACGCTTTGCACCTTATTTGTCTTTGGAGTTGCTTGAAGAGATTAAAGAAGCGTATTTGTACTATTTAGACCCCAAAAAGAAACCTTATATTTTTTTAGATGAGGTTCAAAATATTGAAGGTTTTGAAAAGTGGTTGCTTAAAGAGTATGAGTTAGAGAGTGCATACCTTTTTGCAACTGGCTCAAACTCAAAACTTTTGAGTAAAGAGATAGGTTCATCACTCAGTGGTCGTTACTTGGGTGTGGAAGTTTCCCCTTTGAGCTTTTCTGAGTTTTTAACGTTTAAAGGGCTAAATATATCTTCACCTTATGAGCTTATTACCCAAAAGCAAAAAGTAGAAAGACTCTTTGAAGAGTTTATCACCTATGGAGGTTTTCCACAAGTTGTTTTAACAGAGGATAGCTCTTTAAAAGAAGCAGAGTTAAAGAGTTACTTTGACTCTATATTGCTTAGAGATATTGTGGCACGTTATAAACTAAACGATTTTAGAAGTTTAGAAAAACTCTCTATATTATTACTTTCTTCCATTGCCAATCCTATGTCCCTAACCAAAATAAAAAACAGATTGGCTGTCTCTTTCGAGATGACAAATCGCTATGTTGAGTACCTTGAAAATACTTATATGATACAAACAATTCCTCTTTTTGACTGGTCTTTACAAAAACAATTTAACAATCCTAGAAAAGTTTATTCTGTTGATACAGGGTTATCAAAACGTGTCTCGTTTGAAGTGGGAAAGCGTACAGGTGATTTACTAGAAAACATTGTTTACTTGGAGTTAAAACGAAGGTTTGAAGAGATTTACTATTTTAAAACAGCACAAAACTATGAGGTTGATTTCTTAGTAAAAGAGAGAGAATCGATAATCTATCTTATTCAAGTTAGTTTGACCATTGAGGATGAAAAAACAAAAAAAAGAGAACTCAGGTCTTTGGTTAAATCAGCTACAGAGTTAAAACATACCAGCGATACAAAATTAATGTTATTGACCATGGATGAGAGTAGCACTGAAGCGTTTGATGGGATTAAAATTGAAATAGTTAATATCTTTGAATGGTTATTATTTTAGCTTTTAAAAACATATTAACCTTCGATTAACACCATTAGAGTAGAATGTTAAGCATTTATGAATATGTTAAAAAAGGGTAGGAGTTTTTATTGAATCCAGTAGTAGAAAGTATAAAACATGAAATAGCCAAGGTGATGGTTGGGCAAGACAAAATGATAGAGGGGCTTCTTATCGGTCTCTTGACCCGTGGGCATATCTTGCTAGAGGGTGTACCTGGATTGGCAAAGACCACAGCTGTTAATGCTTTGGCTGGGGCTTTGGGCTTAAACTTTAAACGGGTACAGTTTACACCCGATTTACTCCCTTCCGATATTATTGGTACTGAAATTTATGACCCTTCTACCAATACTTTTAAAATCAAACAAGGTCCTGTTTTTACTAACTTACTGTTGGCTGATGAGATAAACAGAGCCCCTGCAAAAGTTCAGTCTGCATTGTTAGAAGTGATGCAAGAGAGACAAGTGACCATTGGTGATGCCACCTTTCAAATAGATTTACCCTTTTTGGTTATGGCGACACAAAACCCTGTAGAACAAGAGGGTGCTTATGAACTACCTGAAGCCCAACTTGACAGATTTCTTATGAAGATTGTGGTGGGTTATAACACACGTGCTGAAGAGCTAGAGATAGCAAGACGGGTGGCAAATAATGGTTTTGGAACGATTCAACAAGTAGCAACCCTTGCTGATTTGGAGTTTATACGTCGTGAAGCGATGTCTGTTCATATAGATGAAGAGGTTGAACGCTATATTATAGAGTTGATTTTTGCTACAAGAGAGCCAGAAAAGTATCTTTTAGAAGATATTGCACCCTATATTGAATATGGAGCAAGTCCACGGGCAAGTATTGATATGTATAAAGCTTCCCGTGCAATTGCTTATTTAAGAGGACGAAACTATGTTTCCCCTTTAGAAGTTGCGTTGATGGCGAAAGATATTTTACGTCATAGAATTATTTTATCTTATGAGGCACAGGCTGAGGGTATTACACAAGATATGATTATTGACAAAGTTTTGGCTACTGTACCCATCCCTTAAAGTTATGAGCAGTAAAAAGATAATAGATGGTTAAGAGTACGAAGAAAATTTTATTAAAAGCACGAAAACAAGTTTTTGGAGAGATGTTAGGAAATAACGCATCTCTATTTCAGGGGGAAGGTTTTGAGTTTGCCGAACTCCGTGAATATGTGTATGGTGATGATGTTCGTAAGATAGATTGGAAAACGACAGCAAAGCTGGGTAAACCATTTATTAAAGTGTATCGTGAAGAGAGAGAACTAAATGTGGTGACTGCTGTGATGATGGGTGGAAGTACTTATTTTGGAACAGTGAGACAGAAATCAGAAGTTATGGCTGAATTGGTTGCACTTTTGGGGTTCTCTGCTGTTAAAAACTCTGACCTTTTTTCAAATGTTATCTTTGCTGATAAGCTCTACAACATGAGTAAACCCAATAAAAAGTTTTTTGCCATACAAGATGCTGTAACCAAAGTAGAGAGTTTCAATATGTTGGGTAAAAAGGGTGACTATAAAAGTTTCTTTGATACTTTATACAAGAGGATAAGACGAAAATCATTGCTTTTTATTATTTCAGATTGTGTGGGCGAGATAGATTTGGCACTACTCAGTAAAAAACATGATGTGGTGGTGTTGATTGTTCGTGATAAGTTTGAAGAGAACCCTTCTGAATTGGGTTATATACGTGTTTTGGACATGGAAAGTTCAAAAAGTTTTGAGGGGAACATCGGTGAGGTTGAGGTGAAATCGTATGCAAAAGCATTGGCTTTAAACGATACCCAACTTTATGCCCATTTTAAAAAAAATGCTGTAAGATTTACAAAGATTTATACCGATGAAGAGCCTTATTTGAGATTGGCAAAACTATTGGGAGGTAGATGATGGAAGAGGGTTTAAGAGATATCAAACCATTATTGGAGATTCCAGATTACAGTTATGTGATGTTTGTGGTGTTGAGTCTATTTTTGCTGATTGTACTGTTGGGCTTACTCTATTTTTTTGGAAAAAAGATTTGGCAAAATAGAAAAATAAACATGCAAAGGGTTTATTTTGAGCGTTTAAAATCGGTTGATTGGAACAACACCAAAAAATCAGCGTATGAGGTGACATTTTTTGGTCGTGCTTTGGCAACAGAACCGAGGATAGAAGAGATATATAAACAGCTACTTCCGATGTTAGAGCCTTATAAGTATAGAAAAGAAGTTCCCATGATAGATGATGAGACAATGAAACAATACAATCTTTTGGTGCATATTATTGATGAATCAATTTAGTTTTCAATATCCATGGCTCTTTTTACTGCTACTTATTTTTCTGTTTTGTGCTTATGTTTGTAAAATAAAAGGGAGGAGTATCTATTTCCCCCATATGGAGTCGATGTTGGTCTCCAATATAAAGCGAAGCAAAATACTTGTGTTGTTAAAGTGGTTGGGGATTTTGATGGCTGTTATCGCTTTGGCTTCACCCATCTTAACCAAAGAGTATAGCAACTCTAAAAAAGATGGACGAGATATTGTTTTGGTCATTGATACCTCTGGTTCGATGCAACAGGGACGGTTTGATATGAGCGACCCTTTAAAAAATAAGTTTGATGTTGTCAAAGATGTAGCAAGTGATTTTGTGGCACGACGGAAAAACGATAGGATAGGGCTTATAACGTTTGCCGATATCTCTTTTGTTGCTTCCCCTCTTACTTTTGAAAAGCTTTTTTTACAAAAAATCATAGAACTTCAACGCTTGGGTGTGGCTGGACAAAAAACAGCCATTTATGATGCTGTGGTTCAGTCTTATGCGATGCTGGAACGCTCCTCGGCAAAGGCAAAAGTGGTTATTTTACTTACCGATGGTGTGGACAATATGAGTCGGGTAGAGTTGGACGATGTTGAGAGTTTTATTGCTAAAAGTGCTGTTAAACTTTATACCATAGGGATTGGTGCAAAACGGGACTATGATGGGCGTTCTTTAAAGGCTTTGGCTCTGGCTGGGAAAGGGGAAGCCTATACAGCAAGTAACAGTATGATGTTACGTGAAATTTATGAAAAGATTGATGCCTTAGAGGTGACAAAGATAGATGATAAAAAGATAATTCAACATGTTTACCTATTTATTTACCCTTTGCTTGTTTCTGTTTTATCCCTTTTGTTGTTTCTCTATTTTAGAATGATGGGGGGTGTACGATGACCTTTGTAAACAGTCAAATTTTTTGGGCGATGGTTATACCTTTCCTTATTTTTACGTACCTTATTTTAACCCATAAAGATAATTTTTTACAAATTTTTGATGAAGAGGTTTTAAAAAGGTTGAGTAGCGATAATGATGCTTTGCCTCAGGTTATCCGTAATGTGGTGATGCTTTCAGCGATTTTTTTTATTATCGTTGCGATGGCACGACCTGTTATAGACAATGGTGACCGAGTGGTTCAGTTAGAAGGTCTCTCTATTGCCGTTGCCTTAGATATTTCAGGTTCTATGCGTTCACAAGATATCTACCCCAGCCGTTTAGAGTTTGCTAAAAAGAAAATAATAGAGCTTTTAAATGGCTTACCCAACGATGATGTTAGTTTAATCGCTTTTGCCTATACCTCTTTTGTTTTAGCCCCTTTTACAGCAGATAAAGAGACCTTAAAAGTTTTGGTTGAAGGGGTTAATGACAAATACATTAATATGGGGGCAACCGATTTTACGGTGTTGGCTGATTTTTCGACAGAAGTGTTGAAAAAGAAAAAACCGAAGATTTTAGTGGTTTTTTCAGATGGTGGGGAGAAAGATAGACTTGAAAAGTTTTCAGAAATCATTGCTAAAGAGGGGATTGCTCTTTATGTGGTGTTGGTTGGAACATTAGAAGGTTCACCTGTTATCACCTCTAAAGGTAAAACCTTAAATCATAATGGGAAAATTGTTATAACTCAAAGAAATGATGAATTGGGTGCGATTGCGATGAACAATGGTGGTGCTTATATTGTCGCAACCAATGGGGAAGATGGGATGAAAGATTTGGTGGCAACCATTAAAGCTCATCATCAAAGTGAACAAAAAGGTGAAATTATTATTCATGACAGAGAGGAGTTTTTCCATTATCCTCTGAGTGTAGGACTTTTTTTGTTGCTCTTAAGTTTTAGTTCTCTCCCTAGAAAGTTAAAAAAAGGATTGAAAGATGCGTGATACTGTAAAAATATTTTATATAACACTTTTTTGGGGCTTAGTGATAGGCTTTTTAATGGCTGTTGGACAGATAGTTCCTATTTATGTTTATGCTTTATTTACTGAACCAACGGTCAGTTTAAATGGTTTAAGGGGGTTAATGGGCTTAGTAAAAGAGAATGCTTTTTTACTTGCCATCACAGCGATAGGTTCAACACTTTTTGTTGTCCCTTTTGTTTTAGCCATTGGGATACTCCAAAAAAGATGGAAGCTTAGAGACCATTTCGACTTTAACAGAGTGAAGTTTAAAACTTTTAAATTTTGGTTCTTTATCGCTGTTATTTTACTTGTGGTACAAGATTATGTTTTGCCACTATTGGTGGAACAGGATATGCCTGATTTTATGCTAAATATCACTTACCCCTCGGAGTTTTCTAAATGGCTTCTGCTTTTTGGTGTGGCTTTTATGTCCCCTATTTTAGAAGAGGTGATTTTTAGAGGTTATCTGTTAAAAGGGTTTGCTCATAGTTTCATAGGTGTTTATGGGGCGATTGTTTTAACTTCAGCCATATGGGCTTTTATCCATTTTCAGTATGAACTGGTCTATTTGGTGATGATATTTGTGATAGGGCTTGTCTTAGGGTATGCCAGATTTAAAGCCAATTCCATCTATGTTCCCATTATGATGCATATCTTTTTTAACTTGATGGCAGGGATAGAGCTTTATATTAGGAAAGGGATTTTATGAGGGGAATAGGGATAGTTGTATTGGTATGGACTTCGTTAGTTGCCGATACTTTCACCTTTGAAACCATAGAAAAAGCCAATAAAGCTTATGAAAATAAAGAGTTTCAAAAAAGTTCAAAGCTTTTTAAATCTTTAAAACAAGATGACCCCTCTGTGGCTTATAATCTAGCCAATGCACAATATAAAGCAGGGCGATACGCTGAGGCTTTAGAGAGTTATGAAAAGGCACAAGGGATAGATGAAGCAATACGTCAGTACAACATAGCTAACTGTTACTTCCAGCAGGGTAATTTAAAAGAAGCTATAAGAAGGTACAGTGTTTCGCAAAAATTACGGGAAGATGAAGATACACTTTTTAACCTCAATCTTGCAATGAAAAAAAGGGAAGAACAACAAAAAGAGAAAGAGCAAAAGAAAAAGGATGAAAAGAAGAAAAAGAAAGAAAAAAAGAAAAAAAGTGATGAAGAGAAAAAGAAAGAGGAAGAAAAAAAGAAGAAAGAAGAGGAAAAAAAGAAAAAAGAAGAGCAGAACCAAGAGAGTAAGAAAGATGGTCAAGAAAATAAAAATGATGAACAGCGAAAAGCCAATCAAAAAGAGACCAATTCTGCTCAAAAAAGAGAGAAAGCTAAAGATAATATGTCACCAGAAGAGAAAATGAGAAAAAAAGAGTTGAGTCATCTTTTAAAAAAATTAAGTAAGCAAAAAATGCCAACCATGATGTACCAAACCACTTCAAAAGAGGGGGGGGAAAATGATAAAAATCCTTGGTAATAGATTATTTTTTATAGCTCTTTTCTCTTTTCTTTCTATCCATCTATATGGGGGAAGTGTTAAAGTAAGTGTTGATGAAAAAGAGGTGATTCTTGGTGATTCTATCCTTTTTACCATTACTGTCGTGGGGCAAGAGAGTGACCCTCTTCCTGAGATGGATAGCATAGGGGGGGTAGAGGTAGATAACATTATGCGTCATAAAGGTTCAGATTTTGTCTATGTTGATGGGAAAAGTGTGATGGAAAATACAGAGAGTATAACTTTTGAATTTAAACCGACACAAAATATGACCATCCCTGCTTTTCAACTGAAAGTTGATGGTGTGCTTAAAACAACCGATGCGATTAACTTAACTGTTAGAAAGTTGGAAGAGGGGGAGATACGTAAAAACAAGTATTTCTCCATTGATTTAAAGCTCAATAAGTCAAAAGTTTATTTGGGTGAAGCTGTTATTGCGACTGTTTTTTTACGACAAAAATCAGCCTTGGACATTATGAGTTTAGACTATAAAAAACCTGAATTTAAGAACTTTTTTTCTAAACAGTTGGGGGAAGAGAAGAAATATACAGAGGAGAGTGATACTGTTTATGAGTTAAGTTATCTGCTTTCTCCAAAAAAAGAGGGGGTTTTGCAAGTAGAACCTGCGACAGCAAAAATAGCCCAAAGAGTCCGTGAAAAACAAGTGGGTGGTTGGTTTGCAAACGTCCCTAAATGGAGTAATCTTAGTTCCACAGAGTTAAACTTAACGGTTGTAAAGCCTACAGAAGATTATGATTTAATGGGAAATTTTACTTTAACTGATACACTTGATATTCAAAAGGTCAAACTAAATAAGCCTGTCAATTTAAAAGTAGAAATTAGAGGGGAGGGTAGTTTTGATGACTTTGAAGGGTTAGTGTTTGACTTGGATGGGGTGACAATCTATAGTGAGGATGCAATCATTGAGAGTAAATTTGAAAAAGAGAGTCTGAAAAGTCACTACAGTAAAAGTTTTGCTTTTATTTCTGACCATAATTTTGTGATACCTCCAAAAAGTATACGTTTGTTTGACTATACAACAGGTCAGGTTAAGGTTTTAAAAACAAGAGGGTATCATATAATTGTGGAGGGGGGTAAAAAGGTTGCAAAAGTGGAAACCATCCATACTAAAAATCCTGTACCTATCCAATCAAATCAAAAGGAAACAGATACAAATCAATTATCAGGATTTACTGTTCCTAGTTTTTTAATTTTATTTCTTACCTTTATATTGGGTATTTTTGCAACACTATTTTTTAGAATTTTATTACCTATCTTAAAACAATTCTTACCTTTTATTTCTAAAAAATGGAGAGATTCAAGACTTGGTTTTGATGGTTATGAAGCGTTAACGATTCTTTATCCTCATATAGGGGAAAACAGAGAAGTGGAAGAGATGGTTAGACGTTTGTATGCCATTAAAAATGGGGACAATAGTGTTGAAATAGATAAAGAGCTATTGAAAAGATTGGTTAAGGAATATCAAGTTAAAACAAAGAACTAAGAGGAGAGTGAATGTATTATTATATTTATGCCGAGGGTGTAAAAGAATTTTCAGAACAAGTTATGGAGTATGTGGGGCAAAAAACGATTACTCTAACAAAGGTGGAAGTTTCTGACTTAGAAACACTAAATTTAAAAGCTGAAGACCATATTATTGTTACAGGGAAAGTTTATAACATAAAAGAAGTTTTGGCTTATGCGTATGAACATCAAGCTTCAGTAGGGATCGTCCCTTTACGTGAACAAAAAGAGTTGATTCATACCTTTTCACTCCCTAGTGATTTTGAAGAGAGTATTGATTTGGCACTTAACGCTTGTGACAAGAAGATAGATTTACTTTATTGTGATGATATATTGGTTCTTCAGGAGGTGGTGGTGGGGGAAGTCCCCCCTTTAGATAGCCCTTCATCCTCTATGGAGAAGTTGACTTTATGGGAACGTACCAAATCATTTTTTACCATGCTTAAAAAAGTTCGTCACCTCAGCCACACCTCTTTTACCATCACCACAGCCAAAGAGAAAGTTTTAAAGTTTTCAGCTGTGGGTGCAGTGGGGGTAGAGTACAACAACCGTACTTTTGCTTCTAAGCTTATCTCTAATTATTTAAAGTTTAACGATGCACGTCTTTCGTTGGTGGTGCTTTCTCCAAGTTCTATCTTACAATACATGGGTTATATCTTTCAGTCACATATTTTAAAACAAACCCCTGAAGTTTTGCCCTCTTCGGTGGGGTATATCCATAGCCAATACTTACAGATAGAAGCCAACAAAAAGCTAACTGTGACCATAGATAGTAAAGAGTGTGTTCAAACACCTATTATATTAGAGACCAAATCGGAAGCTTTGGCACTTTCTGTGGGTGAGGGGTTTTGGGAGAGAAGTTCAAAAGTAAAAGAGATAAAAGAGAGTGTTAAAGTCTCTCATCTACCCTCAGATATTGAGATGTCTGATTATTTGGAAAAAAGTATCCCTCTCTTTTCCCATGCGAGTAAAGAGCAGTTTGCTTCACTTTTTAAAAACTTACGTGAAGAGAGTCAACTAAACTCCACCTTTATGACCTTGCTGATACTTGCAACCATGATTGCAACTTTTGGACTTTATATTAACTCCTCTTCGGTCATCATTGGGGCGATGCTTTTAGCCCCCCTTATGCAACCCATCGTAGGGGTGAGTATGGGGCTACTTCGTCAAGATGTTGCTTTGCTTAGTTCTGGTGCAAAAAGTATTGCTGTTGGGGTGTTGGCTGTTATGTTGACAGCGATGTTTATCGCATGGTTGCTCCCCATAGAACAACTCACCTCCGAGATGAATGGACGACTCTCCCCCACGATTTTAGATATGTTTGTTGCCATCGTCTCAGGGGTGGCAGCAGCGTATGCCAAATCAAATGAGAAGATAATCGGTTCTTTGGCTGGGGTCTCTATTGCCGTGGCACTTGTCCCCCCTATCGCTGTAGCAGGTGTTGGTCTAGGTTGGGGTGAATGGTCGATGTTTAACTCAGCATTCTTACTTTTTATCACCAACTTGGTAGGGATTATTCTCGCTGCTTCATTAACGTTTCTAATGCTTGGTTTCTCCCCTGTGTCTGTGGCAAAAAAAGGGTTAACTTATGCCTTGATTTTGGTAGCCATTGTTTCTGTTCCCCTCTCTATCTCTTTTACAAAAATGAAACATGACATCGAAGTTCAACAAACATTGGGAGCATTTGAGGCAACCATTAGAGGTAAGGTGATACATCTTAGAAACATAGAATTACAAGGAAAAGAGGTACGCTGTGAAGTGATTGCTTCAGATATCTTGTCTAAAGAGGAGAAAAAAACTTTGAATGCTCTTATCTCTAATAAGGTGGGGGAAAAGGTTAAAGTCTTGGTCTCTTTTTGGTATGAGTTGTAAGGGGAAGTTTAATTTTATAAAAAGGTATTAAAGTTATTATTTACCATATTTTAATATTTTTCTATATATAATAACAATTATTTTAATTTAAAAAGGAAAAGTATGAAACCACTTTTAATATTTTTTGTATTGTTATTTTTAGGAGCGATGTTTTTAATTGGAGAACATCCAGAGTATAATCCATTTAACTCAACTCAAGAAGCTTCTGCGACAGCTCAAACCCTAGATGAACATATTAAAGCTTCTGATGAACATCAAGGTGAGAACTAAGTTATTGATTAATAGAGATATTAATTTTTTTAGAGTAGTTTTTACTTAAGTACTCTAAAATTCTCTCTCTTTGTCCTTCTCTAAGTTTCCAAAGTCCAAATCCGTCTTGCATGGCTGTGACTTTGGCTTTCCAAAATTTTCTATCTCCTCCATTAACCACAATAAATCTTCCTGTATGACAAATGGTACAGTTTTCTTTTATATCACTTAGTCCTTTATCTATAATTAATCCTGTTGTTCGGTCTATCTCTTGTGAATGAAGAGAAGTTATTAATAAAATAGTGATAAGTAATAAGTTTATTTTATACATTTTTTTCCTTTAATATTCTAAGGTGTTTTCTATCATGTTTACAACCGTTGTAGAGTATTTAAGTAGTTTTTGTTCAATAATAGCAAGTTTTTGCATCTCCTCTTTACTGATTGTACCTTGGATATAAATACCTTTTACCTCTTGATATAAAGTCAATATTTTTTGAAGTTTTTCTTTTATTTTAGGAGTGCTTACGGCGATTAATCCTCTTTTCTTGTCACCATTGAGTAGACCGTTAAGTCCATGTTCAAAGAGAATAATACTTCCTCTTAGTCGAATGGAATTTCGCTTAACATCCTCTTTACTATAGATAAGAAAACTCTCTTTAAACATCTTTTGAGTTAACATTTTTTGACGGTCAGCAATTTTTAGTGTATGTTCCATAACTTTGTTTTGATTGATGTTTAAACGATTTTTACTTTTTAAGGTTTGGGTTAGTTTATGAGAAAGTCGTAAGAGTTTTTCATTGTTTTGGATGATATATTTGTAAGATTCTGTTTCTATCTTTTCTTCTCGTTTATAAAATTTTAAAATATGTTTACAAAATACTTTCCATTCCTCTTGTAACTCCTCTAAATCTTGTAGAACTTCAATATCAGTATTTTTTGGAATAAATCTGGTTTCATTTCCGATATACATTGCCAGTAGAAAATCATTGAATATTTGAGTTGATCGGATTAAGTCTTTACGATAATTTTCTACATCTATACCATTTACAATCATTACAATATCTTTTGCTATTTTTTGAGAAAGCATTTTGTTATGTGCTGCCATTGATATAATGTTGCTTTTTTGAGACTCTTCTTCAAATAGGTTTGTAACAATTTTATTTAATTCAAATTTTGTAGTATCTGCATTTGATAGGAGGCTTAAACAGATTAGTATTAAGTAGATTCTTTTCATAACAACTCCATACAATTTATTTCGTTGTTAAATATTATAATTTAAGTTTGCTTAAAGTCTTATTATTTTCTTTAAAAAATATTTTATATAAAACTTTAATGAATCAAGCTTTTTCGTTCAATCTTTTAATAATATATATTATTTTTTGTATAATTTTTTTGAAATTTAACACAAAGTCAAAAACTTCTCCTTTCTGTACACCTACAAGTGCAATGGTAAGGGCTTGGAGAAAGAGGCTTTTTCCATCTCCATTTTTCCCAACACCATAAATCTCTCTTTTAACTTGTAAATTATTGAGTTCTATTTTGTTGATGCTAAAGAAGTTTGCTATATTGATTTAAAGTTAAATATCTCAATATTATTTTAACCTATAAAATATCATGTAGTTTGTTGGCATCTGCCATCCATTGATGCAACTTGTCCCACTCTTCATTTTCTATCATGGTTTGACAAAGTTTCATCTCTTTATTAAACGCTTTGATAGATTCTAAAAGATTTGATTTGTTTTGCCGAAAGATATCTTCCCACATGTTAGGGGAACTTTTTGCAATTCGACTCATACTTTTGAACCCACCACCAGCCAAGGCTGTGATGCTGGTTGGGTCTTCTTGTTTCATCACAGAATTTGCAATGGAATAAGAGACAGCATGAGGCATGTGTGAGATAAACGCAGCGTGTCTATCGTGTTCTTTTGCTCCCATAAAAACAACTTTTGCTTCTATGTCCTTAAAAATCTCTAAGGCAGTATCTTTTTGATTTTCACCACTTTTTTCTTGGTTACATAGAACCATAACCTTATCGGTATAAAGACCTTCTATCGCTGCTGAAGGTCCAAACTTTTCTGTCCCTGTCATGGGGTGAGCAGTCACAAAATTTTGACGAATACTAGGTGGAATCCCCGCATCAATCCTCTCTTTACTACTTCCAAAGTCAATAATTGTACACTCGGAAGGTACATCTTGAAGTGTTTGAGATGTCTTAATAATGGCATCTACAGGTATGGTTAGTACAATCACATCACAACGTTTTATTTCATCAAAATCTGTAGCAAGTTTATCTATGAGTTCTAATTTTAAGGCATCTTTTTTGTGTTGTTTATTATGGTCATAACCCATTATAGTATACTTTTTGGGAAGTTTTTTTAGAGCAAGTCCTAATGAACCACCCATAAGTCCAAGACCAATAATTCCAATATTCATAACAATCTCTTTTATATTTTTGGTGGATTATACCACTTTTTTAGTGAAAAAAAGATACACTAATATTAATAATTTATAGATAGTTAACTCTCTAAGGAATAATAAATTTTATGAAAAAACTTTTTACTTTATCTATTGGATTAAGTTCCATACTGCTTTCTCAAAATATCACATCCATTCAATATAACGGTCTTCTTCATTTATCTAAAGACGTTGCTGGTGAGATTTCAGGAATTCATGTAGGTGATACTTTCGATATTAATAAAATCGATCAATCCATTAAAAATTTTTATAGACAGGGGTATTTCTCTGACATTACTGTTTCAGATGCAGGAAATGGTGGACTAATATACTCTTTTAAAGAAAAATCGGTTATCTCTCAATTAAATATGAATGGTTATAGTTCTGATGATGAGCAAGAGGGACTTTTTACTCAAATAGGTTTACGTAAAGGTGACCTTTATGATGCTAAAAAAGTCCAAAGTGCGAAAAAGAACTTAATTAAAAAAATAGAGTCAGAAGGTTACTATGATACGGTTGTTGAAGTTAATGTTGAGCCTAAAGAAGACAGTATAGCTTTAACTTTTGATGTGAACAAGGGTGAAAAAATTTATATTGAAAATATAGATTTTGCAGGTGCAAATAAGATAGATACAGATGATTTAGAAACTGCTTTAGCCAACCAAGAAGAAGATTTTTTAGGATGGCTTCCTGGTTTAAACAATGGTGTTGCACATATGGATCAACTGTCATATGATGGTTTTAGAGCCAAAGATGTTTATATGCAAAATGGTTATCTTGATGCAACGGTTAGTGACCCTTTGATGCGTGTGGACAGTGGTTCATATAAAGCTGATTTAACCTATCAGATTTCTGAAGGTGTTCAGTATCGTATTAATAGTATTCAAATTATTGGTCTTGTTGATGGTTTAAATGAATCAGAGATTAAGGGTGAATTTGTAGCCTTAGAAGGAAAAGTCTTTAACATTAATAAATTACGTAAAGATATGAAATACTTGCAAGAACAAGTTGCAAACTTAGGGTATGCCTATGCAAAAGTTAAACCAGATTTCCGAAAAAATAAAGAAAATAATACAGTAGATATTCAGTATACTATTGTCCCTGGAAGTAAAGTTACGGTTCGAGATGTTATTATTTCTGGAAATCATACCACTAAAGATAGAGTGGTTCGAAGAGAAGTTTATTTAGCACCAGGTGATCAGTTCTCTTTAACTGATTTAAAAGACAGTAAATCAGCATTAGGGAGACGTGGATATTTTGAAAAAATAGACATTGAACAGCAACGACTTTCAGAAACAGAGATGAATCTTTTAGTTAAAGTAAAAGAGACAGCCACAGGGAGTATTCAAGCTGGTGGAGGGTATGGTTCTTTCCAAGGTGCAATGGTAAGTGCTTCTTTGTCAGATAGAAATATTCTAGGTTCAGGAATTAATTCTGCTATTTCGATTGATGCTTCTAGAATCTCACTTAACTACTCACTCTCATTTACAAACCCAAGAGTTTGGGACAGTGATTATAGTTTGGGTGCAAACATCTATCAAAATGAATATGAATACCTTACTTATGATCAAAAAAGTATAGGGGCAGGGGTTACTTTGGGTAAAAAATTGACACGTAATCTTTATGGGTCTCTAAATTATGCTTACAGTAAAAACGAAACCACTGTAGATGATAATGCAACAGCACAAACCTTTTCCCTTTTTGGACAAGAAGATGTTAACTATGCAAAAAGTACTTTCTCAGCGGGTTTAAATTATGATACAACCGATGATTTTTATACCCCACGTGAAGGGATTATTTTAGGTGGTAGTTTAGCCTACTCTGGTGTTGGTGGAGATGAGAAGTTTATAGAAGGTACAGCTAAGTTTGGAGCGTACTATGGCTTAGAAGACTTAATTGATTATGATATGATTTTACGTTATAAAGTACGTGCTACTGCTTTAAAAGATGAGGGACAAATCTCATTACCTGAAAAACTTTTTATGGGTGGAATTGGAAGTGTGAGAGGGTTTGAACCTTACAGTATTGCACCTTCAAACGATACTATAGGTGAAGATGGTAAACTTAAAAGAAAATATTTGGGTGGTACAAAGAGTTTAATCAATACAGCCGAAATAAGTATTCCTCTCTCAAAAGCTGCAAAAATGCGTTTGGCTTTCTTCTATGATTATGGGATGATAGGGCAAGATAAAGTAAATGATATTACCAAAGAGGGTTATGGTGTTGCGTTAGAGTGGTTTTCTCCAATGGGACCTATCAACCTTGTATTCCCAAGAGCCATCAATCCCGAACAACTTGATAGAACCTCAAACTTTGAGTTTACCATGGGACGTAAATTTTAGGAAAGTTTAAATTAAAAATTATATTTCGGAATCTTTTTCTTATCTATAATTTTTAGTTCCAAACCATTGGGACGCTCTATCTCTTTGAGTTTTTCTTCAGCCAAATAGAGTGAACCTTTGGCACTAATCACTAAAACATCCCCTTCCAATTCAAAATCAAAATCTTTAATGGCTGTTTGATCAAACAGTGTTGTAATGATAGTGTAGATAAAGCTGAGATACTTTAGAGTATCTTTTTTGGGAAGTAATTCTTTGTATCTCTGATAAATCTCTTTCTTGTATAACTCTTTACCTCCAAAACGGAGCAGGGTAGCTGTTAAGAGTAACTCTTTGTGTGTAATCCCATAGTTAAACTCCTGCATGGTCATATAGAAAGTGTGTTCAAATGATTTATAGATATTTAAACGATATCCAATAGATGAAAGATGAATGGCATTTAAAAGTTCATTTAAATATTTTTTCTCTATATTCTCACTCTCCCTAAATAGTTTAAAAAGTTTTTGACAACTTTTTTCCCTTTTTTCCACTTTAACATGTTGCTCTCCAAATCGGTCCAACATACTTTGTATGCTAGGGTTAATGTGCTTTGGGAATTGTAAGTTATCATTTTTTAGAAAATCATGTAGAAAAACACCTTCTCTCACTCCTACACCTGAGGTGATAACTTTTTTTGCTTCGATTTGTCGAAGAATTTCTTGCCATATAAGTGTCCCTTCTCGAATGGTGTCAAATCTCCCTTTAGGTAGAAAAAGATACTGTAGTAGTTTAGGTTTTGCTTCGGCAATATTTTCAAAATATTCTTGATATTCTTCGATTTGATATGAAAAAGCATGAATATTATCTAAAGGGTATGATTTGAGCTTCATAATACCCTTAGAAAGTGTTCTTGCCGTTCCACCAATACCTATGGCTTGTTTTCCTTTAAAGTGCGTAGGAAGCTTTATTATCTCTTTTTGAATAAAAGCACGTGCTTCGTCTAAAGATTTGTTCTTATCAAAAAAGAGTTCTTTGACCCTAACTGTACCAAGGTTAAGTGAAAAAGTATCAATGATTTTTGAATCTTGTATAAGAGATATGTCAGAAGAACCACCACCTATATCAATGGTGACACCATTTTTGATAGGGAGCAGGTTTAATGCTGCGATTGAACCAAAAAGAGCCTCTTTTTTACCATCTATTATTTCAATGTCAAGGTTGAGTTCTTTTTTAATCCATTGTGTAAATTCTAAACCATTTGGTGCATCACGTAGGGCAGACGTGGCAACACATAAGATTTTGGAAACAGGGTAGTGTTTTGTAGTATTTATAAAATCTTTTAGTGCAAGGTAGGCACGGTTAATGCCAATAGGTTGAAGATGCCCCTTTGATTCATAAGCACCTTCTCCTATTCTAACCTTACTCTTCCTTTCACAGATTAAATGAAATCCATATTGACTACTCTCTTGGTAAATAACCAATCGAGCAGAGTTTGAGCCAATGTCAATTACTGCTATACAAGGAAGCATTAATGAGGTTAATATTCCAGTTCTAGTTGTGAAAACTTAAATTTAAGTTCCTCTACAGTTTCAACATTATCAGGATCAGAACTGATACAATCTACAGGACAAACAGCAATACATTGAGGTTCATCGTAATGACCCACACATTCAGTACATCTGTCCGAATCTATAAGATAAATCGGATCATTTTCTTCTATTGCCTCGTTTGGACACTCTTCTCTACATGCATCACATGCTATACACTCATTTGCTATTAATAACGCCATTTATTTACTCACTTATAATTTATTATTGATTCTGATTTATATCTTAACAAAGCTTATGCTTTATTTAAAAACTATATTTATTTGCCACTTTTTGTTGATAAAATACAGAAAGTTAAAAGAATTTGTTGTTGAAAAAAGATGCTTCTTTTTTATAACTTATTTAAAATATAAATTTTTACTTAATAAAATTAATTAATAGGTAATATTCAGGTAATAAATATATTATATACTGGCAACTCCAAAACAAAAAAACATGGAAAGGGTATCTTTATGGATGAAAAACTTCAAACCATGTATGATTTATTGATAGAACAAGGTGAAAGTTCACTAGAAAATACACTAAAAGTTACTGTTAATGGTTATGGTGAAAGTCTTATTAACTACAATCAAAATGTTAATAAATTCTCAATAGGTGTTAGTATTAGTAGATAAAGAGAGGATGGCTATTGCCATCCTCTAACAGCTTGTACTTTGTATTCCTATAAGTAATAATAAAAATAATATCAGGTAATAAATAGGTAATAAATCTGTTATATAATGTCTTGCTTGAAACAAATAAACATATATAAGGATAAACAGATGTTCAAGAAAACATTAATAATTTTAACAGTAATAGCACTATTTAACCATAGGTAGAGAGGAGTTTTCCTCCCTTTTCATACTATATAAATTCTGTGCCAATATCTAAATTGTCTCAAAATTATATTCTTAAAAATTAAAAACACCTGCAATCTCTCCTCAACATAAATATTGAGCTGAGGGATTGTACGATATCAATTCTCCCATTTGTTATATCAAATTTTAAAAACCATCTTCATAAAAACTTCATAATTTAAAATTATAATTCTTTATAAAAATAAAATTAAGGAGTATCCCCTATGAAACAGATAGTTATTTCTCTACTACTTCTTCTAAGTTTAACAGCTTGTGGAGGAGGCAGTGGTACTGATACAACAGAAAATAAAGATGCATCTTCTAGCCCTAGTTCAGAAGAGAGAGAACAGAATCAAGCATCAGACGAGACCCCTAAAGAGAATGAAGGTACTGAAAACTCAAACACTTATACCTCTTCAACCCCTAGCCCAGAAGATTCGAGAGAGGATAATCCTAAAGAAAACAGTGATGAGAGTGAAAATGATGAAAACACAAATACTCATATCTCTTTAACCCCTAACTCAGAAGAGTCAAGAGACGATAACCCTAAAGAGAATAATGATGAAAATGAAGAGGATGAAAGCGATGAAAACACAAATACTCATACCTCATCAACTCCTCCACCCACACAACAAAATAAAAGTACTTATGCCTTAACAGCGTGGAATGACTTGGGTATGCACTGTATGGATGGGAATGACTTTTCAGTATTCTCTGTACTTCCACCTTACAACAACTTACATGCACAGTTAAAAGATAAAAATGGTGACCTCATCACCACAGGTGTTACCATCACTTATCAGTCCACGACAGGTACAGATGGAAAGATGAACACTTCGAGTATTGAAGCGAAAAATGGAACAAGTAAAACAAACTTTTGGACGCATGTTAATGCACTCTTTGGAGCATCCTTGGCAGATAATGTTGGTTTAACAGGAAATTCTATGTCATCCACTTCACCTGAACCACTTACTTTTAATGCGACTCATCAATGGTGGGAGGCAGAAGGGATTCCGATTACACCCTATAATGATGATGGAACAAAAAACTACTATCCACTTGTTCGTGTTATTGCCAAAGATAACAGTGGAAAAATTTTAGCATCAGTTGATACGGTATTGCCTGTTAGTGATGAGATGGATTGTAAACGTTGTCATGCCACTAACAGTGTGGCTGAAGCGAAACCAAAAATAGGGTGGGTTAACAACAGTGATGGAGAGAAAGATTACAAGTATAATATTCTTCGACTTCATGATGAAGAAGAGCCCAATGCTGTAAGAGACCATAAAAATGAACTCTCTGCAAAAGGGTACAACTATAAGGATGCTGGATTGGAAGCAACAGCAAAAAGTGGAACACCTATCTTGTGTGTTGCTTGTCATAAGTCAAATGCTCTCCCCAATGTAGGGATAGAGATTAAGCCATTTACCCAAGCGATTCATAGCAAACATGCCAATGTTGTTGACCCAATTAGCAAGAAAAAGCTAGGTGACTCAACCAATAGAAGTTCATGTTATGCCTGTCACCCTGGAGCTGAAACAGCATGTCTAAGAGGTGCTATGGGGGATGCCAAAAACAGTGATGGTACAGCAAAAATGCAGTGTCAAAGTTGTCATGGAAC
>Ga0256826_1000206_pt1 | contig 33596 bp, 32 predicted proteins | sample CV79metaG_FD_185975 | JGI IMG/M metagenome (GOLD analysis project Ga0256826, IMG submission 185975) | Hydrothermal vent microbial communities from East Pacific Rise, Pacific Ocean - CV79 | ecosystem: Environmental > Aquatic > Marine > Hydrothermal vents | place: Pacific Ocean: East Pacific Rise...
GAAAATGTCCAAGCATGGAAAACTGCACTAAGCATGAAAAAATCTCCATCAGCATTTGTATGTTCTCGTCAAAACCTTTCTGTTTTACCTAAAGCGGTTAAGGGTGAAGCATCTCGTGGTGGTTATATGATTGCAGAGTCTGATCATGCAGTAATGACAATCATGGCATCTGGTTCAGAAGTTGAACTAGCTCTTAAAGTTAGAGATACACTAGGGGAGATGAGTGTTCCTGTAAATGTTGTTTCAGTTCCATGTTATGACCTTTTCATTGAACAAGATGCTAATTATATGGCTTCTATTATCATTGAAGGAACTAAAACAGTAGCTATCGAAGCTGCTCGTGGTTTAGAGTGGTACAAACTTGCTGATACTGTTATCGCTATGGATACATTTGGTGCATCTGCTCCAGCAGGTCAACTTTTTGAGAAATTTGGTTTCACAGTTGAGAGTATTTTAGAAAAAATTAAATAATCTTTCTTACCATTTGTAAGTAAGATTTACTCCGTTATAGCCACTTTTTGTCAGTGGCTGGAGAGTTACATCTTTATATGGAGATGTGAAGTACCAAGAAGAAACAATCCCTATCAAAGCCCCCACAATTACATCAGAATTATAATGTTGCTCAGTATGGACTCTACTGTAACCAGTATAGACAGCTGCCAAATACGGCACAATAGCATACTTCAAACCATATCTCATATGAATAAAACTAGCAGCGCCAAATGTAGCGGAAGCATGCCCTGAGGGAAAAGAACGGTTATCCTCTTCATTTGGTCTTTCTCTTGCTACACCAAATTTAAAAGCATAAGTTAGACCGACTGTAGTTCCAAAAGATTTGTAGAACTCTAGTTGTCCCTCACTGTCATCAAGGTAAAGAGTAGTTGAGTAAGCACCTATAGGAAGTGCTAATAGAAAAATATCTCCTACTATCTCAGTATTAGATTTTTGGGCAAAAAGAGATGTAAAAAGAAGAAAAAAAAGTAGTATAAATTTCAACATAAAGTTTCTTTGTATTTATTTCTTCTATTGTAGAGTGTTTTTGTTTGTATCTTACTTTTTTGGCTCTTTATTTTGTGCTTTTGTAGAGTTTTTATCCTCTATAAAGATGCCTAGTCCCATACTTGTATTTCTAAAACTACTCTTCTTATCATCAGAGTGAGACTCTTTGCCTCCATGCATATCTATTTGACCTGTCTCATACTGTGCAAAAATTGATAATGCAAATGCCATCATTATTAGAACTATTTTCATCTTTTTTCTCCATAAGCTGCTTTAGTTTGGATTCTACTATCTACATACCCACGACCTAGAGTAAAATGATAAAGTGTTTGAAAGTTATTATTTTTTAGTCCAAGTAAGTTATGAACTGTATCATCTAAAAAACAGCCAATACCAGTTCCACTTAGACCCATAGATGTAGCATCAAGATAGAGTTGTTGTCCTATCATACCACATTCCCAGTAGAGTTCTTTGTATCTGTGTGCTCCGTGAGCTTGGAGTTGCTCGCTAAAGTTACATAACATTCCAAGTGAAAAAGCCCCATCACTCGCTATATCTTGTGCACAACTTATGGCCTTACTTGGCATTTTCATATCTCTCTCTTCTAATAGATATAAATTTTCCATCTCACACTCTAACCACTTAAACGCTAGGTGTGTTTGTGCTTTTAATGCTTCTTTATCTCTCTTGTTTCTAATTAAAATATAGATACCAGGTTTATACTCCCTTACACGGTGTACAAAGAGAACTAAATGAGCTGAGTTTTCTTTGCCATCAAGTGAGCTATAAACGCCAGATAGTATGGTGTGAAACTGCTCTTTTTGGATCCATGAACTCTCCTGATCCATCACATGAATACTTCGACGTTTAAGAATAACCTCTTTTGATTCTTGAGTAGCTTGTGGTAAAGCAACCTGGCGTTTAACACTTTTTTGAGTAGTTGGAATAGATGCTGTTGCATTGAGTATTTGTGGAATAATTTCCCACTCTTGCATACTAGGTGAGAGTCTATTTGCAATACCTTCATAAACTAAAGGAGTGGTATTTAGTAAGTTGTCTATACTTAGTGAACTATCCACAGACTCAGGTGATACTACAAAAAGCATATCTCCATGTTCCCGCTCAAAGAATCTTTTTTCTTGAGATACTCCAAGCAAAGAGGATATATCAGCATCACTGAGTGAGTCAAGTCTAGTAACATTCCAACCTAACATTTTTGCAGATACATTGAGTGATTGCCATGCATGACCAGCATCTAAGTTTACATATCTAAATGCTCTCTCTCCATACTTCCAAACTTCTCTCCATGTGATACCTGAAAAACCAATTAAGAAACTATTTTTAGGAAGAGTTTCCCAAAAATCACTGTCAAAAGAAGCAAGAGTTTCAAGTCCATGGTTTTTAGGTGTGTAGTGAAACACAGCACTTTTAGTATTTTGCTCTTGTAAAACAGGAGGTAGAACTACATAAGTCTCTGTTGGATGTAGGTTACCGCTAGAAGCATTACATCTAACAGCCCAAGAGCTATCACCCGAGACTTTCCAAGCAGCTAAACCCATAGAAAACTGTAGAAGTTGAGATAGTGACTCTTTTAAGAGTGGAGCAGGGGGTAGGTCAGTATCAAGGAGATGATAGGGTGGTGTAGCATTTTTAAGGGATAGGGGTAGAGTGATTGACTCACTCCCTTTATACTCCCGAAAAGGGTCTGGCTGAGTTGCCCAGTCCATATATCCAAGTGAACGAGCATATCTTTGCTGGGAGTGTTTGGTCTCTTCATGGTATGTAAATACTGTTTGTAGGTTTTTATTCATAGGGTAGTTTAGTGATTTTGACTTAACTAAGCTTAAATAAATTTAGACAATTATAATAGCGATTTTTATATTTAGTTTTAATTCAAACTAAAATGATACACTTCCACTATGAAAGCAGAAAATAGTATAGGTGGTCTCTTAGGAAAATCTTCGAGATTACTTTCAAATAGATTTAATAGTGAACTCACAAGCATAGGTTTAACAGTCCAACAATGGACACTTCTTGCTGTTTTGTGGGAAAAAAGTCCTCAAACACAGAAAAGTTTACAAGAGGAGTTACTTAAAGATAAGGCGAGTATTAACTCACTTGTAGGCTATCTTGTACAAAATGGGTTTGTATTAAAAGAGAGAAACCCAAAGGATAAACGAAGTTTTTTAATATCTCTAACTCAAAAAGGAGAAGATATTAAAAATGAGAGTATACCAATGGCAATGAGTAGTATAGCTCTAGCCATAGAGGGAATAGATAAAAGTGACTTAGAAATATTTACAAAAGTTACAAAAGAGATAATTATAAACCTAACAAAGGAAAAAAGATGAAAAATGTTCTAATAATAGTAGCACACCCAAAAGAGAAGAGTTTAACAATGTCTATGGCATCAAAGTATGAGGAGTTATCTTCAAAAAATGGAAACAGTGTAGAAATGCTCGACCTCTATAGATGTGAAAAACAGCAAGGTTTTTTCACTTATGATGATGCCAATAGTATGAAAAACACAGATGAAATGGAATACTTTCAAGCTAAGATGAAACAGGCAGATGAGCTTGTATTCTTCTTTCCATACTGGTGGGGAGGTATGCCGGCAATCCTTAAAAATTTTATAGACTGGAACCTCTCTAAAGGATTTGCTTTTACTTACGAGAACTCTCGTCCAAAAGGTCTGCTTCAAGGAAAAAGTGTCAAAATCTTTACAACGACTGGTGCTCCAAAGTTTATCTATACACTAACAGGTGCGAACAGAAGACTTAAAAATACAATCAAAGAGCAGATAGTAAACTTTTGTGGCATGAGTTTAGCATCTTGCAATATTTATGGTGGTGTTGATACAAGTGGAAAAAATGTAGAGAAAATTCTTAACGATATAGAAAATAGAGTATAAACCCTTAAAAAAAGCTCTTTAAAAAAATTTAGCTTTTAGATATTGGGAGTTTTTATAACTTCCTCTGCTAAAACCTAAATATGAAACCTTCAAACACTAAACAAACACCTGAGACTATAAAAACTCTCGATGATCTTGCACTCTTAGCGGACTACTCCCTTTTAAAGACATTAGAGTGTGACCCTAATGCTTCTGTAGATGGTATAGACTATGCACCACGTCAAGTTTTTAGTGGACATTATGTCCCTGTAAATCCAATACCCATCCAAACGCCAACTTACATAGCACACTCAAAAAGCTTTTTTAAAGAACTAGGTTTTGCAGATAGTTTGGCTACATCAGATGAGTTTATAAGACTCTTTAGTGGTGACACTTCACAGTTACCAAAGCCCTTGCATAAAATCGGTTGGGCAACGGGGTATGCACTCTCAATCTATGGTACAGAGTATTATGAGCAGTGTCCCTTTAAAACTGGAAATGGATATGGAGATGGACGTGCAGTTTCCATCCTCGAAGCTGTCATTAAAGGCAAACGATGGGAGATGCAGCTCAAAGGTGGAGGGAGAACGCCATACTGTCGTGGAGCTGATGGTCGTGCGGTACTACGTTCTAGTATTCGAGAGTTTTTAGCACAAGAACATATGCATGCTCTGAGAGTTCCATCGTCACGATCTTTGAGTCTATATACATCACAAACAGAGAGAGTGAGACGACCATGGTTTAGAAATGGTTCTTACTCTAAAGACCCTGAAGTTATGATAGAAGAGGCTGTTGCTATTACAACACGAGTTGCACCATCCTTTATAAGGGTTGGGCAAATCGAACTTTTTGGTCGCCGTGAGTCTAAAAAAGAGCATGCAAACACACTCAAAGAACTCGAACAAATTGTCTTGCACTTAATCGATCGTGAATATAGTGATGAAATAGATAAGAGTTTAACTACCGAGAAAAAAGTTGTCTTACTCGCTTGCGAGTTTCGTGATCGTATCACTTCACTTATATCTGATTGGATTTGTGTTGGTTTTTGCCAAGGAAACTTCAATAGTGATAACTGTGCAGCAGGCGGATATACACTTGATTATGGTCCATTTGGATTTATGGATATATTTGACCCTCAGTATCAGCCATGGACAGGTGGCGGTATGCACTACTCATTTCTGAATCAACCTCAGGCGGGGGAGCAAAACTTTCATATGTTTTGTAAGGCACTAGAGCAACTGCTTAAGTCAGATGAAAACACACTTCAAGAACTGAGACAGATAAGAGATGATTTTTCTAAGGTGATGCAAGGAAAAATGATCAAAATGTGGGCTTCTAAGCTCGGGTTAGAAACTCTAAATGCAGAGTTGTTCAATGAACTTGTAAAGCTAATGATGGAAACTTCTGTGGACTACACTATCTTTTTTCGTGAGCTCTCAAGTTTGCCTGATGATATCTCCTCTTTAAAGAGAAGCTTCTATGGTGATACTCAAAATAATGAGAAGATTTTAATGGCTTGGTCTGAGTGGCATCAAAAATGGAAATCACTTATCAATGTAACTAGCCCAGAATCTCATGATAAACTCAGTCAAAAAATGAAACAGATTAATCCAAAATACACTCTAAGAGAGTGGTTCCTTGTACCTGCTTATGAAGAGGCTCAAAAAGGTAACTATAAATTTATAGAGGAGTTGCAAGAAGTGATGACAGACCCATACTCAGAACTCTCTAGTGAGTTTGAAGAAAAATATTATAGAAAAAAACCACGAGAGCTTTTTAATATTGCGGGAATATCGCATGTAAGCTGTTCATCTTAAGGAGTTCAAATGAGTACAAAAGAAGAGTTTAAAACTATTGAAACACTTGTGGGTGAAGATAAGAAACTAGTAGAAGTGGAGTTAATGTTGACCCCTGAAGAGTTAAAAACCTTTGCAGCTTATTGCATAAAAAATGATGTGAAGTTTAATGACTGGATTCGCAAATTGGCTTACGAGAAATTCTCTTGATTTAGATATACTTAAGTATATCTACACCAATAAAAATCATTCCTAAAAAAAGAAACGAAGAGATAAATACAAGAGCCGTAACAACTCTAGGGTTACAATCATATAAAGAAGCAAGATTTACATTTGCTACAGCTAGGGGCATCATAAGTTCTATAAAAATAATTCCTTTTATCATTGGGTCAAGTTCTATGTTTACAAGAACTATAAACGCCACACTTGGCAGTAAGATAAACTTAAACGCCAAGACCCATATGACTAGTTTTTTACTTACTTCTTTTATCTGTGTTCCATAAAGATAAATACCAAACAAAAAGAGCTGCATAGTCATAGAAGCATAAGCCCCCATCATTAACATATTCATAATCGAAGAGTGGATTTGGACTCTGTAAACGCTAAGAAGTATAGCTATGATGGCTGCCCAAAGAATAGGTAGTTTTACAATGTTTAAGAGTGAAGTTTTAGAATTATAAGTTCCACGAGAGTAGAAGTAAACGCCAACAGTGTAAACAACAAATACATTTACGAGGTTGACTATAGTTGTGTAAGGAATGGATTCTTCACCAAAGATAGCAATGTTTATAGGAATACCAAGGTTCCCAGTGTTACCTATAATAGCCGCAACCATAGCGATGGAGTACTCTTTTTTATTCTCAAAAAGGTACTTTGCAAATAGAACTGATATAACAAGGGCAATAACTACAATAAGTAGATAAATTGAGGGAGCATATAAAAGAGTTACATCGATAGGTCGAATAAGTAGACCCCAAAATGTTAGAAAAACTTGTAAAAAGTAGACATTTATAAGTGTAATAGTTTTATCATCAATACGTTCTTTAAAACTCATCTTTGCTACATAACCCATAACAATAAAAATATAAATACTTAAAATACTAAAAATAATTGAACTCATATGTAATTATACAGTATAATAATTTTTATGAATACAATACAAAATATAGAACAATCAATAAAAGAAAATATAGCAGTCATGATTTACTTTTCTGCACCAACTTGTAATGTTTGTCACTCCCTTAAACCAAAGCTAATGGAAGCCCTTGATAAGAACTTTGATGAGTTTGTGGTTGAGAGTGTTGATATCTCTGTTGAAGAAGATATCGCACCACACTTTGGTGTTCATGCTATTCCTACTGTCTTAGTATTTTTAGACTCTAAAGAGTTTTTACGTAAATCTAGACATATGTCTGTAGGTGAAGTGATAAATGAAATACAAAGACCATATTCTATAATGATGTCATAGGAAAATAAGATGAAATTTTTACAAATAGAAGTAAATAAGCAGAGTTATTTACTTGACACAGATTTAGTAACAGAACTTTTACACTTTGTAAAACCACAGAGTACGAGTTATCATAATGAGAAAATTGATGGAGTTATTAATCATAAAAATAAAATAATACCTATTGTCTCTATTCGAAAATTACTAGATTTTATCTCTTTTAAAGATGAACAGATTTCGTTTATTGATAAGGTTGAGAATCAACATAAAATATGGGTAAAAGAGTTTGAACACTCTCTTAAAACAGGTGAGATATTTACTAAAGCACTTGATCCTCATAAGTGTGAACTTGGAATATGGATAGATAAAACCATAGCATGTCTTCACTGTAATACCCATGGATTTGTAGATTTGCTAAGTAAGGAAGTAGTGGATTATCATGATGCTCTTCATCAAAATGGTGCTAAATTTCTTAAAGAAAAAGATGATGATTGTAAGGCTCAGGTAGAGTCTATTAAATCAATAGCTCAAAAAACGATAGCGGGGCTACAGGTAGTTTCTCAAAATATAGAAAAATTAACATCGGCATTTGAGCAGGTTGTATTAGTTAGTATTGATGGAAACGAGATTGGCATAGTTGTTGATAGAATAGACAAGACACATGATTTAGAAGAGAAAGAGTTTTTTACAAGTACAAAAAACCTTTCATCTTCTAGTAAATATATACAGTTTATAAACCATTATGAGATTGAAGGCTCATTAATGTTTTCTATTAACTTTACTAAAGCATTTAAAGAGTTGTTTATTACAACTAAAGAAGTTAGCGAATAAAAGCGATAAGTGAGGCAGTTACTGCCACATTTAAAGATTCTACTCCCCGTTTCATAGGAATAGATATTGAGTCGTTACATAGTAACTCTACTTCTTTTGAAACACCATCACTCTCATTTCCTAAAATAAATATACTTTTTTCACTTCTCGCCACATCATATATCTCTTTTTTAGCATGGGATGAAAGTGCATAGATTTTAGTGTTTTGTAATGATGGAAGAATATCTTCAAGAGCATTACAAAAATAGATAGGGAGTTTAAAAAGAGTTCCGGCACTCGCTTTGATAACAAGTGGTGAGATTTTAGCAGAGCTTTTTTTAGGCAAGATTATACCGTCAACATTCCCAGCAGCACAGCTTCTTATAATCATCCCCAAGTTTTGAGGATTTTGAATACCGTCAAGGGCTATGAGTTTAAAAGAGTCTTTAGTTTTAAGTTCATTGGCATTTAGATATGTTTGAGCTATGATATCTATAGCTACACCTTGGTCCTGTTTAGCATTTTTACTTATACGAGATAGTGAGTTTTTTTCATGGTAAGTTATTGTAATATCTCTAGTTTTAGCTAATGCCAAAATAGTTTTAATCGCACCGTCAGGTTTGTTTGAAGATGCTAAGTGAAGTTTATGAACCTCTATACTTGAATCTTGAAGTGCTTCAACAACTACATTCCTACCATATAGTGTAATTATTTTCTCAAAAAATGCTTTTTTATCTTTGTACTCTTGTGAATCATTCATAAATTTATCTCTTATTTTATATTTGCCGTATTCTACACTATTTTTACATTTTAAACCTATATTGTAAGAGAATAAAAGGAGTAACTTATGACAACGATTACTATTATAAATGGAATTATTATTAAAGATGGAAAAGCTGTTATGCCACGAGAGTGTAATCTGGGTTTAAGAGTTGAAAATGTTTTAGAGTATCTCTGTAAAAATAGAATAGATATGACACTCTCTGGTTATCAAGGTTTAGTTTCCGTTAGTGTATCTAATCATGCCGGAAAACAGAAACTTATTAAAGCACTTATAGACGATAATGTTGTTAAAGCTAGTCAACTACTTCAGTTAGCTTAGCTGATGTTGTAGACTATTTCTGTTTTATATTTTGTCGTTTTTATTTCGTGAACACTTAACCCTTCTATCTCTAGTGACATGAACTCTTCTATAGATTTTATATTATGTTTAGCAAGTTCTCGAAGTACAATCCCTCTATAAGCCTTTGCCCAGTGACTTACTGTTTTTCCATTTTTTAGAAACTTTAGAGTTGTATATGGCTTGGTTATTTTGTAAAATTTATCATAATATCCGGCACGAAGATCCAAAATCTCATCATTTGAAAAATATAAATCAAGTTGGTATGTAAATCTATCTTTGTAAAACTTATCAGGGACTATTTCACCGATGCTATTTCCTTGTTTTACTTTGTAGTTAGCAATAGGATCCCCTCCAAGTATCGGACCATAAAGATTTGAAAAAATTATTGTATTTTCTTTGAGATAGTTTTGTTGTGATTCTTGAAGTTCTTTGTATTTGAGATAGTCGTAGGCTACCCCTTGGTAGCGCTCTATAGCTGGCATAAGTGGTGAGTTAAACACATCATTAATATATGTTACACAATCACTCCATTTTTTAATACCAAAGAGACTTTTTATTATTGTTTCATCTTGACTTAATGCTATACTATTGTAAGTACTCAATATTTCGTCACGTGCATTAGAAGCACCTAAAAGTTCTTTTTTAATAGCAACTCCGCCAGAGTTTTTACCTTCTGATGGGGAGAAAAGTATTTTTAACATAATGATACCTTTGGTTTTAGTTTTGTAATTGTATCAAGATAATATTTTAAAGTGAAAATATAGATGAGATTGATGGTATTTCTGAATTTATAACGAAGTAGTGATATAATAACATTATATATTAAGAGGGAGATTTTAAGTATATGCAAAAACATGCAAGAAGTTTAGGTGCTAATGAGATACTAGAACTAGTGTTTGTTTATTTGGCAGAGGTTTCTTCTCTTAAAAATTATGATGATATTCTCTCAGTACTTGCTAGTATGGGACGGGCACTTACTAGTGCTGATAGATGTACTATTTGGGTAGTAAGTGATGATAAAAAAACTATTTGGACTAAAGTAGCACATGGTATTGATAGACTAGAGATTCCTATTGATTCTGGAATAGTAGGTCATGCTATTTATAATGGTAAACGAGAATTATTAGATGATGTTTACTTAGATGAAAGATTTAATAAAGATATAGATAAGGTAACAGGCTATACAACAAAAGCTATGATGGTTATCCCGATGTATGATTATGATGATAATATTATCGGTGCTTTTCAAGTCATAAACCATCGCGGCGAAACTGAAAAATTTGACTCTCGAGATATGGAGCGTTTAACATTAGCCAGTACTTATGCTGCTGAAACACTTATCTCTGCTAAATTAGCTATAGAGATAGAAGAGACGCAAAAAGAAGTGGTCTTTACTATGGGATCTATTGGTGAGAGTAGAAGTAAAGAGACAGGAAACCATGTTAAACGTGTAGCTGAGTACTCGAAACTTTTAGCTTTAGCTTATGGGTTAGACGAAGATGAGGCAGAGCTATTAAAGCAAGCTAGTCCCATGCATGATATTGGAAAAATTGCTATCCCTGATATTATATTAAATAAGCCTGGTCGCTTTGATGAAAATGAACGCCATATTATGGACACTCATGCGGAGCTAGGTTACCACATGATTAGAAATTCTGAACGTCCACTTCTCAAAGCTGCAGCTATTGTTGCATATGAACATCATGAAAAATGGGATGGTTCTGGTTATCCTCAAAGGCTTAAAGGTCAAGAGATACACATATATGGTCGTATTACAGCAATTGCGGATGTTTTTGATGCCCTTGGAAGTGACAGAGTGTATAAAAGAGCATGGAGTGATGAAAAAATCTTTCAACTACTTCATGATGAAAAAGGTAAACACTTTGATCCCAAACTTATAGACCTCTTCTTTTTAAATATAGATAAGGTAAAAGAGGTTAGAGAAAGCTTTAAAGATTTGTATGTTGATAGAGTTAATGAGAATCGGGATAAGCAGATTACAATTCTTGGTGCATTTGGAACAAAATCAAAAGGGCATGGTACAAGTGCATTTCTCTTAAACCCTAAAAATGTAATAGATGCAGGTAATTTATTAGAACCCCTGAATATTGAGTCTATTGATATTGAAAATATATGGATGACACATTCTCACTTAGATCATATAATCGATATTGCATATATTTTGGATAACTATTTTAACTTAAGAAAAAAATCACTAAATATCATTGGTTTACCACAAACAATAAAAGCTATTAAAGAGAACTTTTTAAATAATACAATATGGCCAGATTTCTCAAAAATACCTTTAACACTCTCAAATGAAATGGCTGTGACATATACAGAAATCGAAGTAGGTAAAGAGTATGAGATAGGTAAAGGTGAGTATATTAAAGCCTTTTTAACAGATCATACTGTCGCAAGCTGTGGTTATGTTGTTACAAAAGAGGATGGGGCAGTTTTAATCACAGCTGATACTTATTCATTAGATACAATGATAGAAGAAGTTGATTCAAATGATAAAATAACTTCCATAGTAGTTGAGTGCTCTTTTCCTAGTGAGTTGAAAAATTTAGCAAGACAGAGTAAACATTTAACCCCTGAACTACTTTTTCAACAGTTAAATGAGCTTAAACGCCAAGATGTAGCCTTATACATTAATCATATCAAACCAGCTTATTTTAAAAGAATAACTGATGAAGTAGAGCTTTATAGGGGAAAATGGGATGCAAAAATCCTAAAAGATGGTCTTTTTATAAATTTCTAACTAAAAGCCTTGACATTAAAGTGTTAATACCCTATAATTCTGACTCAATTTCGATGCCGACATAGCTCAGTTGGCTAGAGCAGCTGATTTGTAATCAGCAGGCCCGGGGTTCAAATCCTCGTGTCGGCACCATTGAAATTTGAATATTAGAAACAGTGTTAGACCAGAAAAGATGTAAATTTATTTACATAATTTGTGGTGAGATAGTCAAGTGGCCAACGACGGCGGACTGTAAATCCGCTCCCTACGGGTTCAGAGGTTCGACTCCTCTTCTCACCACCATAAGTTTAATGCGGGTGTAACTCAGTGGCTAGAGTTCCTGCCTTCCAAGCAGGCTGTCGAGGGTTCGAATCCCTTCACCCGCTCCATAAACGCAAAACTTCTGGAAGCTGAAGTACAATCTTTATTTACTTACTTCATACAACTATATAATATAGTATATCTATATAGTTATCTAATCACAAAAAACTAATAATATTGACAAAAAAAGAATTATGCAATTATTGCTTATAAACAATCTTGATGCTGTCGTGGCTCAGGGGTAGAGCACTTGCTTGGTAAGTAAGAGGCCATGGGTTCAAATCCCATCGTCAGCACCATAATATATAAATTATATATATTTAAGCAATAATTGAATGATTTTTGGGTATAATTCCATTTCAATTCACAAACTAAGTAGGAGACACTATGGCAAAAGCAAAATTTGAACGTGGTACGAAACCCCACGTAAACATTGGGACAATCGGACACGTTGACCACGGTAAAACAACATTAACAGCTGCAATTACAGCAGTATTAGCAGTAACTAACGGTGCTGAACTTATGGATTACGATGCAATCGATAATGCTCCAGAAGAAAGAGAACGTGGTATCACGATTTCAACTTCACATGTAGAGTATGAGACTGATAATCGTCACTATGCACACGTTGACTGTCCAGGTCACGCGGATTATGTTAAGAACATGATTACAGGTGCTGCTCAAATGGATGGTGCTATTCTTGTTGTTTCTGCAGCGGATGGCCCAATGCCACAAACTCGTGAGCATATCCTTCTTTCTAAGCAAGTTGGTGTTCCTTACATCGTTGTTTTCATGAACAAAGAAGATATGGTTGATGATGAAGAACTTATGGAACTAGTAGAGATGGAAATTCGTGAACTTCTTGACATGTACGACTTCCCAGGTGATGATACTCCTATTACTGCGGGTTCTGCACTTAAAGCTCTTGAAGAAGCTAAAACTGGTAATCTTGGTGAGTGGTCTGAAAAGATTAAAGCACTTATGGCTACTGTTGATGCATTTATTCCAGATCCAGTACGTGAAACAGATAAAGACTTCTTAATGCCTATCGAAGATGTTTTCTCTATCTCTGGTCGTGGTACAGTTGTTACTGGTAAAATCGATCGTGGTACTATTAACGTTGGTGAAGAAGTAGAAATCGTAGGTATCACTGATACTCAGAAAACTACTGTAACTGGTGTTGAAATGTTCCGTAAAGAAATGGATCAAGGTATTGCTGGAGACAACTGTGGTATTCTAGTTCGTGGTATAGCTAAAGAAGAAGTTCAACGTGGACAAGTTCTTTGTAAGCCAGGTACTATTACACCACACACAACATTTACTGCAGAAATTTATGTTCTAAGTAAAGATGAGGGTGGTCGTCATACACCATTCTTCTCAAACTACCGTCCTCAGTTCTACGTACGTACTACTGATGTTACTGGTGCTATTTCATTACCAGAAGGTACTGAGATGGTTATGCCAGGTGATAACGTAAGTATTACTGCTGAGTTAATTCACCCAATTGCAATGGAAGTTGGAACTAACTTCGCTATCCGTGAGGGTGGAAGAACTGTTGGTGCTGGTGTTGTTGCATCAATTATCAAATAATTCGCTTTTGCGAATTATTGATAACCAATTAAAGGTAATATAAAATGAGAGAAGCAATTCACTTAGGTTGTGAGAAATGTACTAGACGTAATTATCACACAACTAAGAACAAAAAGACTCACACAGAAAAATTTTCAGTACGTAAGTATTGTAAATGGTGTCGTGAGCACACTACTCATAAAGAGATGAAACTGTAATACAGTTTCTCTTTTACGAGAACTTGAACCAAATTTATTTGGTTCTTTTATAGGCGTATAGCTCCAATGGTAGAGCACCGGATTCCAAATCCGGGTGTTGCGGGTTCGAGTCCCCCTACGCCTGCCACCCATATATTATTAGTGAAGCTTTAAGCTTTATTTATAATAGATGATAAATAATACAATGGATAATAGATGGAATTAGGTAAACATATTAGAAATGCTAGAATCGAATTAGATAAAGTTATATTCCCAACTGGTGGGCAGGTTAAACAAGCATATATATCTGTTATGATTGTTGTGACTGTAATTGCAACTTTTTTAGCTTTAGTAGATTTACTTATGTCATCAGTTATGACAACGATTTTAGGTTAAGGAACTTTTATGGCACAACAATGGTACTCTATTCAGACTTATGGTAATGATAGACTAGTAAGAGACGCAATTTTCAATATGATTGAAGAGATGGGTTTACAAGAGTTTATTACAGAAGTTATCGTTCCAACTGAAGATGTTATTGAAGTTAAAGATGGTAAGAAAAAAATAACAGAACGTTCACTTTACTCTGGATATGTATTTGCTAAAATAGAGTTAAATACAGAGATTCAACATCTTATTCAATCACTTCCAAAAGTTTCTGGATTTATTGGTGAGTCTAATATCCCAACACCTTTAAGTGAACATGATATTAATGTTATTCTTGATCGTGTAAATAATCGTGCAGCTCCAAAACCAAAAGTATTTTTTGATAATGGTGAAACTGTTCGTATTATCGATGGTCCTTTTGCTAACTTTACAGCAACTGTTGATGAGTATGACTTAGAACATGGGACACTGAAACTAAATGTTTCAATCTTTGGACGTGCAACTCCGGTAGATATCTCTTATACACAAGTAGAGAAAATAATCTAGTTTTAAACTAGGTTACACTGCGCTAAATTTAGACTTTAAAAAAAGTTTAAATTTAACGCAGTTAAAGAATACATCAAACACAAAGGAAATAACATGGCAAAAAAAGTTATGGATTATATCAAGCTACATATTGACGCTGGTAAAGCAAACCCGGCTCCTCCAGTAGGACCAGCATTAGGACAACGTGGTGTTAATATCATGGAATTCACTAAAGCATTCAATGAAAAAACAAAAGATAAAATGGGATTTAAAGTTCCAGTTGTAATCACTGTTTATACAGATAGAAGTTTTTCTTTCATCACTAAACAACCACCAGCATCTGCTCTTATTATGAAAGCAGCAGGACTTAAAAAAGGGACTGATAATCCTCTTAAGAATATAGTAGGACAACTTACTCGTGCACAACTAATGGAAGTTGTTGATGCTAAGATAGCTGACCTTAATACTGATGATAAAGATATGGCTGCTAACACTTTAGCAGGTACAGCTCGTTCAATGGGTATTAAAATAGTAGACTAAGGTTAAACCTTATTAATCATAAACCACAATGATTTAAACTAATGTGGAAGAATTTATATGGAGAATTTGACAATGAGCAAAAGATATAAACAATTAGTAGAAAAAATTGACGCAAGCACAACTTATGGTGTGACTGCTGCAACTGCTTTAGTAAAAGATTTAAAAAGTGCAAAATTTGACGAGACTGTTGAAATTGCAATGAACTTAAATGTAGATCCTCGTCACGCTGACCAAATGGTTCGTGGTGCAATTGTACTGCCTCATGGAACTGGTAAAACAGTTCGTGTTGCAGTTTTTGCAAAGGGTGTTAAAGCTGATGAAGCTAAAGCAGCTGGTGCTGATATCGTTGGTACTGATGATTTAGTAGCTGATATTAAAGCTGGAATCTTCAACTTTGATGTAGTTGTTGCTGCACCAGACTGTATGGGTCTTGTTGGACAAATTGGTCGTATTCTTGGGCCAAAAGGTTTAATGCCAAATCCTAAAACAGGAACTGTAACTCCAGATGTTGCAACTGCTGTTAAAAATGTTAAAGGCGGTCAAGTAGCTTTCCGTGTTGACAAAAAAGGAAATATCCATGCGGGTATTGGTAAAGCTTCTTTTGATGCTGATAAAATTGCTGAAAATTTAACTTCATTTTTAGTAGCTATTAATAAGCAAAAACCGGCTTCTGCAAAAGGTCGTTATATCAAAAATGCTGCTCTTAGTTTAACTATGAGTCCAGCTGTTAAACTTGATTTAGCTGAACTAGCAGAAATCAAATAATTAAACGCCAATTTGGCGTTTAATTACTTAAATTTTTAGTTAAAGATATTAATATCTTTAACTAAAGATTTTTATTTTAGAAATCTGAAATTTACTTGGACTAAAGATAGTTGGGGGTATTTACCGTGTCGGTAATGAGCTTAATCGAGCCTTTCTCGCCCCTCTTGAAGTTATGTCTGGAAAGGAGAAATATATATGTTAAAATCAAGAAAAGCTGAGTTAATTGCACAATTAACTACAGAATTTACTGAGACTACTGCTGTTGTAATATGTGACTATAAAGGTTTAACTGTAAGTGAACTAGAAGAGTTACGTAGTAATGCACGTGCAAAAGACACAAGTGTTCAGGTTATTAAAAATACTCTTGCTACTATCGCATTGAAAAATGCTGACATGAGTGGTATTGAGATTTCTGATACAAATATCTTTATTTGGTCAAATGATGTTATTAGTGCTTCTAAAGTTGCTGCTGATTTCGCTAAATCAAATGAAAAATTTGTTATCAAAGCTGGTTATTTAGATAAAGAACCTGCAGACATAGCTAAAATAGACGCGTTCGCTAAACTTCCTGGTCGTGATGAGTTACTTGGTATGCTTGCTGCTACTTGGATGGCTCCAATCACTAATATGGCTGTTGGAATCGACGCACTTAGAAAGAAATTAGAAGAAGAAGCTTAGACTATTAGTCCGTAAAAGGAAATAATTCCTTTTACTCGCTTGCGCCGCTGAGGCGACTAAAGGATTAACAAAGTTAATCTTTTTGCTTCTGAGTAATTAATTTACTCAAAAAATAAAATATAAAAAACTGAAGGAGTCATTATGGCTGTTACTAAAGAAGACGTATTAGAATTTATTTCAAACCTATCTGTTCTTGAGCTTTCTGAGCTTGTTAAAGAATTCGAAGAAAAATTTCAAGTTTCTGCACAACCTGTTGCTGTTGCTGGTGGAGCTGTTGCTGGTGAAGCTGCTGCTGAAAAAACTGAATTTGATGTAGTACTTACTGATGTTGGTGCTAAGAAAATTGCTGTTATTAAAGCTGTTCGTGCTCTTACTGGTCTTGGACTTAAAGAAGCAAAAGAAGCATGTGAAGGTCTACCGTCTACAATTAAAGAAGGCGTAGATAAAGATGCTGCTGAAGAAGCTAAAACTGCTTTAGAAGAAGCTGGTGCAGTAGTAGAAGTTAAGTAATTAACTTTTAGCACTTTTTAAATTGAGGGTTTATCCCTCAGTTTCTGGGCGCTTTTGCGAAGAGAATTTTCTCTCCTCGCAAAAGTGCCCTTATGTCGTTTATAAGCACTATAAATATCACGCTCTTAAAAGAGCCTCATAAAGATCATTCAAGGACGCTTGAATTGATACATTACTCATCGAGGTTAGCCTATGTTAAACACTTTATACTCCGGAAATCGTCTTCGTGTAGACTTCTCTAAAACTCCTCAAGCAATCGAAGTACCAAATTTACTCCAACTACAACAGAACTCTTATGACACATTTTTAATGTTAGATGCAAAAGATAGATCTGCAAGTGGAATAGAAAAAGTATTTCAGTCAGCATTCCCTATTCATGATACTCAAAACAGACTTACTGTTGAGTATGTTGGTAGTGAAGTAGCAAATCCTAAATACACTGTTCGTGAATGTATGGAACGTGGACTTACTTATGCTGTAAGTCTTAGAATGAAAACTCGTCTTGTTTTATGGGACAGAGATGAAAATACTAAAGAAAAACTTGGTGTTAAAGATATTAAAGAACAAAATATTTTTGTTCGTGATATTCCACTTATGACAGACAGAACTTCTTTCATCATTAATGGTGTTGAGCGTGTTGTTGTAAATCAGCTTCACCGTTCACCAGGTGTTATTTTTAAAGAAGAAGAGTCTACTACTGCTGGAAACAAACTGATCTATACTGGTCAAATTATTCCAGATCGTGGTTCATGGTTATACTTCGAGTATGATCCTAAAGATATTCTTTATATGAGAATTAATAAGCGTCGTAAAGTTCCTGTAACTATTATGTTCCGTGCTTTAGGTTACTCTAAACAAGATATATTAAAACTTTTTTATCCTATACAAACTGTTAGTTTATCTGACAATCAATTTTCAATTGCATTTAATCCAAAAGATTATGCAACAAGAATCTCTTATGATTTAGTAAGTGTTGATGGTACAGTACTTGTTAATGCAGGTAAAAGATTATCTGCTAAAAAAGCTCAAAAACTTATTGAAGATGGCATTACCAATGTTGAATATCCATTAGAAATTCTTTTAGAGCGTTATTTGGCTGAAGCTATTATTGATCCTGAAACAGGTGAAGTTCTATTTGATACTATGACTCATATTGATGAGACTAAGTTAAAAAAACTTGCAGAAATTGGTGTAACTGAATTCAAAATTGCAAATGATTTAGCTGAAGGTGTTGATAGTTCAATTATCAATGCATTTAATGCTGATGCTGATTCTCTTAAATTACTTAAGCAAACTGAAGAGATAGAAGATGAAAATGATTTGTCTGCTATTCGTATTTATAAAGTAATGCGTCCAGGTGAACCAGTAACTAAAGATGCTGCTAAAGCATTTGTAAATCAACTTTTCTTTGATCCAGAGAGATATGACTTAACGAGAGTTGGTCGTATGAAAATGAATCATAAACTAGGAATGGACATTCCTGAATATATTACAGTTTTAACACATCAAGATGTTATTGAGTCTGTTAAATATGTTATTAAAGTTAAAAATGGTCAAGGTCACATTGATGATAGAGATCACCTTGGTAATAGACGTATTCGTTCTATTGGTGAGCTTTTAGGTAATGAGTTACATAATGGTCTTGTGAAAATGCAAAAAGCTATTCGTGACAAACTCTCTACTATGAGTGGTCCTATGGCTGAGCTTATGCCACATGATTTAATTAACTCAAAAATGATTACAAGTACTATTATGGAATTCTTTTCTGGTGGACAACTTTCTCAGTTCATGGATCAAACTAATCCACTTTCTGAAGTTACTCATAAGCGTCGTCTTTCGGCTCTAGGTGAGGGTGGTCTTGTTAAAGAGAGAGCCGGTTTTGAAGTACGTGATGTTCACCCAACTCACTACGGAAGAATCTGTCCAATTGAGACTCCAGAGGGTCAAAATATTGGTCTTATTAATACTCTTGCAACTTACTCTAAAGTAAATGCACATGGTTTTATTGAAGCTCCATACAAAATAATGAAAGATGGAAAAATAACTGAAGAGGTTGTTTATCTTACTGCTACTCAAGAAGAGGGTATTAAGATTGCTGCTGCTTCAAATAAGTTAGATGCTGATGGTCAATTTATTGAAGATCTAATTTCTATTCGTCAAGATGGTGAAATTCTTCTTCAAAGCCCAACTGAATGTCAATACTCTGACCTTTCATCTCATATGGTTGTTGGTGTAGCTGCATCACTTATTCCTTTCTTAGAGCATGATGATGCCAATCGTGCCCTAATGGGATCAAATATGCAACGTCAAGCTGTACCTTTACTTCGTGCTTACTCTCCAATGGTTGGAACAGGTGTTGAAAAACTTGTTGCTCGTGATGCATGGGAGTGTATTAAAGCTGAACGTGGTGGTAAAATAGAGAAAGTTGATGGTAAACATATCTATGTTATGGGTGATGAAGATGGAGAAATCTATATTGATTACTACCCATTAACTAAAAACCTTAGAACGAATCAGAATACGTCATTTACTCAAAAACCAATTGTTAAAGTTGGAGATATTGTAGCTAAAGGACAAATCATCGCTGATGGTCCAAATATGGATCAAGGTGAGTTGGCACTTGGTGTTAACGCTATGGTTGCGTTTATGCCATGGAATGGTTATAACTTTGAGGATGCTATCGTTATCTCTGAGCGTATGATTCGTAAAGACCAATTTACTTCAGTTCATATTTATGAGAAAGAAGTAGAAGCTCGTGAGCTAAAACATGGTGTTGAAGAGATTACTCGTGATATTCCAAATGTTAGAGATGATGAGTTAGCTCACTTAGATGAGTCAGGAATCGTTAAAATTGGTACAAATGTATCTGGTGGTATGATTCTAGTTGGTAAAGTTTCTCCTAAAGGTGAAGTTAAGCCAACTCCAGAAGAACGTTTATTACGTGCTATTTTTGGTGAAAAAGCTGGTCATGTTGTAAATAAATCACTCTACTGCCCTCCATCTATGGAAGGTGTTATTGTTGATATTAAAGTTTTCACGAAAAAAGGTTATGATAAAGACCCTTGTGCCTTAGAACTTGAAAAAGAAGAGAGAGATTACTTAGAGCGCGAGCACTATGACCGTCTTCTTATGATTGATAAAGAAGAGATGTTACGTGTAACTAAACTTCTTACTCGTGAATCACTTTTAGCTGATATCACAATTGGTGAGTCTGCTTATAAAGCTGGTGACACTATTAATGGTGCTGAACTTGCTGAAGTAAATCGTTTTGCAATGAATGCTATTGTTAAGTCATTTAGTGAAGAGATTCAGGATGAATACACTAAGACTAAAAACCATTTCCAAAAACAAAAACGTGTTTTTAGAGATGAACATGAAGAAAAACTAACGATTTTAGAAAAAGATGACATCCTTCCAAATGGTGTTGTTAAGTATGTTAAGATTTATATCGCAACAAAACGTAATCTAAAAGTTGGTGATAAAATGGCTGGACGTCACGGAAACAAAGGTATTGTTTCTATAATCGTTCCAGAAGTTGATATGCCTTATATGGAAGACGGACGTTCAGTTGATGTATGTCTTAATCCACTAGGTGTACCTTCTCGTATGAATATTGGTCAGATTTTAGAGATGCACCTTGGTATGGCTGGTCGTGAACTTGGTAACCAAATTCAAGAAGAGTTTGATACTAAACAGAAAGATTTTATAGATAATCTTAGAGCTAAAATGATTTCTATTGCTGATGTAGCTGGAATGATGAATGCTGTTGAAGTTATTGGTAAAATGAGCGATGAAGTATTCTTAAAGCATGCAAGAGACTGGGCTAAAGGTGGAGTTAGATTTGCTACTCCAATTTTCGAAGGTGTTAATGCTGCTGAGTTTGAAAAACTTTATGAGCTTGCTAAAATGGATGCTGATGGTAAAGTTGTGCTTTACAACGGTCTAACTGGTGAGAAAATTAAAGAGCGTGTTAATGTTGGTTTTATGTATATACTTAAACTACATCACCTTGTTGATGAGAAAATTCATGCTCGTTCAACTGGACCATACTCTTTAGTTACACAACAACCGGTTGGTGGTAAAGCACTATTTGGTGGTCAGAGATTTGGAGAGATGGAAGTATGGGCTCTTGAAGCATACGGTGCTTCTGCAGTTCTTAAAGAGATGTTAACTATCAAATCTGATGATGTTGATGGTCGTGTACGTGCTTATAAAGCAATAACAAAAGGTGAATTAATACCAGCATCTGGTATTCCTGAAACACTATTTGTATTAACAAAAGAGCTACAAGCTCTTGCTCTTGATGTAGAGATTATGGACGAGGTGGAAGACGATGAGTAAATTAGTACCAGTAGAAGTAACAGAAGATAATAGACCAAAAGATATTAAGCAGCTACAGTTTCGCCTAGCATCACCTGAAAAGGTTATGGGATGGTCAAATGGTGAAGTTAAAAAACCTGAGACTATTAACTACCGTACACTTAAACCTGAGCGTGATGGACTTTTTTGTGCGAAAATTTTTGGACCGGTAAGAGACTATGAGTGTCTTTGTGGTAAGTACAAAAAGATGCGTTACAAGGGTGTAGTATGTGAGAAATGTGGTGTTGAAGTAACATCTACTAAAGTTCGTCGTACTCGTATGGGTCACATCGAACTTGTAACTCCTGTTGCACACATTTGGTATGTTTCTTCTTTACCTTCTCGTATTGGTACTCTTTTAGGTATTAAGATGAAAGATTTAGAACGTGTACTTTATTATGAAGCTTACATCGTTGAAAATGGTGGAGAAGCATACTATGATGCTGAAGCTAAAACACCAGTACTTCAGTATGATGTTTTAAATGAAGAGCAATACAGAACTTTAGTACAAAGATTTGATGCACTAGGTTTTAAAGCTCGTATGGGTGGAGAAGTTGTTCGTGATTTACTTGATTCTATTGATTTAGTTGATCTATTTACTAGTCTAAAAGAAGCAATTACGCAAACAAAATCTGTAGCTAAAATGAAAACTATTAATAAACGTCTTAAAGTTATTGAGTCATTTTTAAATAGTGGTAATAATCCTGCATGGATGATGTTAACTGTACTTCCAGTCCTACCACCAGATTTACGTCCACTTGTTTCACTTGATGGTGGTAAATTTGCTGTTTCTGATGTGAATGACTTGTATCGTCGTGTTATTAACCGTAACCAACGTCTTAAGCGTTTAGTTGAACTTCAAGCACCTGAGATTATTGTACGTAATGAGAAACGTATGTTACAAGAGTCTGTTGATGCACTATTTGACAATGGTCGTCGCGCTAATGCTGTTAAAGGTGCTAATAAACGCCCTTTAAAATCATTATCTGAGATTATTAAAGGTAAGCAAGGTCGTTTCCGTCAGAATCTTCTTGGTAAACGTGTTGACTTCTCTGGACGTTCTGTAATTGTTGTTGGACCAAACCTTACTATGGATGAGTGTGGATTACCTAAGAAAATGGCTCTTGAGCTATTCAAGCCGCATTTAATTGCTAAACTTGAAGACAAAGGGTATGCAACAACTGTTAAAGCTGCAAAGAAAATGATCGATGCTAAAACAAATGAAGTATGGGAGTGTCTTGCTGAGATTGTTGATGGTTATCCAATTATGCTTAACCGTGCACCAACACTTCACAAACTCTCTATTCAAGCGTTTCACCCTAAACTTATCGATGGAAAAGCTATTCAGCTTCACCCATTAGTTTGTGCGGCATTTAATGCTGACTTTGATGGTGATCAGATGGCTGTTCACGTACCTTTATCTTCAGCAGCTATTGCTGAGTGTAAAGTACTTATGCTTGCATCTATGAATGTACTTCTTCCAGCATCAGGTAAAGCAATTGCTACACCTTCTCAGGATATGGTACTTGGTATTTACTATATTACTTTAGAAAAAAATGGGGTAAAAGGTTCTAACAAACTTTTTGCTAATGTTGATGAGATTAATATTGCACTAGAGCATGGAGCACTTGACTTACACGCAAAAGTAAGAACTCGTATTGATGGTCGTATTATCCATACTACTGCTGGACGTATGCTTCTAAAAGCTGTTCTTCCAGATTTTGTTCCTTCTGAATTATGGAATAGAGTTATGAAGAAAAAATACATCAATGAGATAGTTGATTATGTTCAAAAACATGGTGGTATTGGTGTTACTTCTGGTTTCCTTGATAAGCTTAAAGATTTAGGTTTCAAGCATGCAACTGAATCAGGTGTGTCAATTTCTGCGGATGATATCCGTGTTCCAGATATGAAACCTGCAAAAATTGCTGAGTCTAAAGCAAAAGTTATTGAGATTCAAAAGCAATTTGAAGCTGGTCTTTTAACTGAACAAGAACGTTACAATAAAATTATTGATGTTTGGACTGATACTAATAATACACTAGCAGCAGAAATGATGGAGCTTGTTGAAACTGATAAAGATGGTTTCAACTCTATACATATGATGGCTGATTCTGGTGCTCGTGGTTCAGCTGCTCAGATTCGTCAGCTTGCTGGTATGCGTGGTCTTATGGCTAAGCCTTCTGGTGACATTATTGAGACTCCGATTATCTCTAACTTTAAAGAGGGACTTAATGTAATTGAGTACTTCATTTCAACTCACGGTGCTCGTAAAGGTCTTGCCGATACAGCACTTAAAACAGCGAATGCGGGTTACCTTACTCGTAAGCTAGTTGATGTTGCACAAAATGTTAAGATTGTTGAACATGATTGTCATACACACGAAGGTATTGAAATTTCAGATATTTCTGATCAAAATACTCTGATTGAGTCTTTAGAAGATAGACTTCATGGTCGTGTTTTAGCTGATGATATAATTGACCCTATTTCAAATGAGATTCTTTATGCTGAGGGTACACTACTTGACGAAGTTTCTTCAAAAGTAATTGCTGAAGCTGGAATCAAAACTGCACATATTAGAACACCAACTACTTGTAAAAGTGAAGGTGGAGTTTGTGCACTATGTTATGGTGTGAATCTTGCAACTGGGCATATTGTTCGTACTGGTGAAGCTATCGGTATTGTTGCTGCTCAATCAATTGGTGAGCCAGGGACACAGCTTACACTACGTACATTCCACGTTGGTGGTACTGCGTCAAGTACTGCACAAGAACGTCAAGTTGTGGCATCTCGTGAAGGTTTCATTCGTTACTATAATCTTAAAACTTATCTTTCAAAAGATGGTAAAAATATCGTAGCTAACAGAAGAAATGCAGCAGTACTATTAGTAGAACCTAAAATTAAAGCTCCATTTGCTGGTAAAGTTGAGATTTTAACTGTTCATGACGAAGTTATCGTTAGTATTACGGGTAAAAAAGAGACAATTCGTTACTCTTTACGTAAAAATGAAATAGCTAAACCAAATGAGCTTGCTGGTGTATCTGGTCAAATTGAAGGTAAATACTACTTTCCTTATGAAAATGGTATGGAAGTATCTGAAGATGAGTCAATTGTTGAAACAATTAAAGATGCTTGGAATGTTCCTTCTCGTATCCCTTATGCATCTGAACTTTTAGTTGATAATGGAGCACCTGTTACTCAGAAAATTCTTGCAAAAGAAGATGGAACTGTTAAGTACTTTTTACTTAAAGGTGACTTCCTAGAAAGAATCGAAGGTGTTAAAGCTGGATATGAAGTAATAGAAAAAGGACTTTTTGCTACTGTTATTGATAGTTCAAATCGTGAAGCTGTTCGTCACTACATAGCTCGTGGTTCTGTAATCGTAATTGATGACAATGAAATAGTTGATGCAGCTACAATGATTGCTAAACCATCATCTGATGAGTCAGTAGTAATTGCTGAATGGGATCCATATTCTAATCCAATTATTTCTGAAGCGAATGGTACAGTTCAGTATGAAGATATCATCATCGGTACTACTGCAACTGAGCAGATGGATGAATTGACTGGTAAATCTCGTTTAATGATTAATGATCATATTTCGAATGAGTACAAACCAACAATTGTTATTGCTACAGATGATGGCGAACTTCTTCGTTACTCTATTGAGCCAAAGTCATCAGTATTTATTAGTGATGGTGCTACTGTAAAAGTTGCAGATATTATTGCTAAAACACCAAAAGCACTTCAAAAATCATCAGATATTACAGGGGGTCTTCCTCGTGTTTCTGAACTTTTTGAAGGTCGTCGTCCAAAAGCAACTGCACTTATCTCTGAGATAGATGGTACAGTTAGCTTTGGTAAAATGCTTCGTGGTAAAATTCGTGTAGTAGTTAGCAATTCTGAAAATGGAATTGTTAAAGAGTACTTTGTAGATAAGTCACATGAAGCTGTTGTAAGTGTTGGTGACTTTGTTCATGCTGGTGAGCGTTTAACAACGGGTATCCTTTCATCTCACGAATTACTTCGTATTATGGGTGTTAAAGCACTTTATAATTACTTAGTATCTGAAGTACAGCAAGTTTATCGTTCTCAAGGGGTTAACATCGCTGACAAACATATTGAAGTTATTTTTACTCAAATGTTACGTCAGATTAAGATTGTTAAATCTGGGGATACTAAGTTTATTGAAGGTGATTTAATTTCTAAGGCTAAATTTGCTGCAGAAAATGTAAAAATTATTCGTCTTGGTGGTCGTCCTGCGATTGCTGAGCCATTCTTAGTTGGTATCACAAGAGCTGCTGTATCTGCTGATAGTATTATCTCAGCTGCATCATTCCAAGATACAACTAAGGTATTAACAGAGGCTGCAGTTTCAGCTAAAGTCGATGATCTTAACAACCTTAAAGAGAATGTTATTATTGGTCGTACTATTCCTGTTGGAACTGGTATTTATAAAGATCAAAAAGTTATATTTGCTGCTGAAGAAGAGTAAATCTTCTCCTTTTGACTAGATATGAGTAATCCTCATATCTAGCCATACTCTCCCACTTATTTACATATCATTAATAAAATCTTAAAATAAGCAAACTTTAATTACTATTTCTGTATTATTCCGTGTCTATAATTCTCTCAAATTATTGAGGAATTAAATTCTACTGGAAAAATTAAGTAAAAAGGAATTGTATGCCTACAATCAATCAACTGATTCGTAACGAGCGTAAACGTGTGATTAAGAAATCAAAATCACCAGCTCTAGTTTCATGTCCACAGCGTCGTGGTGTATGTACTCGTGTTTATACGACTACACCAAAAAAACCTAACTCGGCTTTAAGAAAAGTTGCAAAAGTTAGATTAACATCTGGTTTTGAAGTTATTTCATATATCGGTGGAGAGGGTCACAACCTTCAAGAACACTCAATCGTACTTGTACGTGGTGGTCGTATTAAAGATTTACCTGGTGTTAAATACCATATCGTTCGTGGTGCTCTTGATACTGCTGGTGTTGCTAACCGTATGGTTGCTCGTTCTAAATATGGAACTAAAAAACCTAAAAAATAGTCTAAGACTATTTTTTTAAATAATATATTCAATAGCTACAGGATTAATTTTAAGTAATTAATTTTGAGTAAATTTGAAAAAATTGAAGAATAAGGATACTCGATATGAGAAGAAGAAAAGCTCCCGTTCGTCCAGTTATGCCAGATCCAGTTTATGGAAGCAAAATGCTGACGAAATTTATAAATAAAGTAATGTTAGACGGTAAGAAATCAATAGCAGAAAAAATTATCTACAGTGCAATGGATATCATTAGCTCTCGTGGTGAAAAAACTGGTATTGATACGTTTAATGAAGCTATTGAAAACATTAAACCAATTATTGAAGTAAAAAGTCGCCGTGTTGGTGGTGCTACTTACCAAGTTCCAGTAGAAGTACGCCCGGTACGTCAACAGTCTTTAGCACTTAGATGGTTAATAGACGCAGCTCGTAAGAGAAACGAAAGAACTATGGCTGAGAGATTAGCTAACGAGTTCATGGATGCAGCTACTGATAAAGGTTCTGCATTCAAGAAAAAAGAAGATACATACAGAATGGCTGAAGCAAATAAAGCATTTGCTCACTATCGCTGGTAAGTTTTACTTTTTCAAACCGCTAAAGAGAGATTTGTTTCTCTTTAGCAACCCTACATTGACAGCTCTTTTGTAAGTAAATAGTTTTTATTTATAAAAGAGCTTATCTCTCAACTTATATTACAAGGTACATAAACATGGCAAGAAGTCACAAATTAAATGACGTAAGAAACATCGGTATTGCTGCACACATTGATGCAGGTAAAACTACAACTACAGAAAGAATTCTTTTCTACACTGGTGTTGAGCATAAAATTGGTGAGGTACATGATGGTGCTGCAACTATGGACTGGATGGAACAAGAGCAAGAGCGTGGTATTACAATTACTTCTGCTGCTACTACTTGTGAGTGGAATGGTAAACAGATTAATATTATTGATACTCCGGGACACGTTGACTTCACTATTGAAGTTGAGCGTTCTATGCGTGTTCTTGATGGTGCTGTTTCTGTTTTCTGTGCAGTTGGTGGGGTTCAACCACAATCTGAAACAGTTTGGAGACAACGTAACCGTTATAAAGTTCCTTCAATTGTTTTCGTTAACAAAATGGATAGAACTGGTGCAGACTTCTACGAAGTTGAGCGTCAAATTAAAGACAGACTTAAAGGTAACCCAATGCCTTTTCAATTACCTATTGGTGCAGAAGCTGAGTTTGAAGGTGTTGTTGATTTAGTTAAAATGAAAGAGATCGTTTGGGATACTGATGCTGAAATGGGTTCTGCTTATCATGAGCAAGATATTCGTGATTCATTAAAAGAGATTTCTGAAGAGTACAAAGAAAAAATGATGGAAACTCTTGCAGAAGTTGACGGTAATGAAGATTTTGCTGAAAAATTTCTAGATGGTGAAGAGTTTACACAAGATGAAGTAAAAGCTGCTATTAAAGCTGCTACACTTGGTATGCACATTGTTCCAATGACTCCAGGTACTGCATTTAAAAATAAAGGTGTTCAGACTTTACTTGACGCTGTTGTTGATTATTTACCTTCACCGGTTGAATCAGAAGCAATCATGGGTACACTTATGGATGATGAAGAAGTTGAAGTAGCTGTTCCATCAACTGATGATGGTGACTTTGCTGCACTTGCATTTAAAATCATGACGGATCCATTTGTTGGAGTTCTAACTTTCATTCGTGTTTACCGTGGTTCATTAAGTTCAGGTTCATTTGTTCATAACTCTACTAAAGATAAGAAAGAGAGAATTGGACGTATCGTTAAGATGCATGCTATCAAACGTGAAGAAGTTAAAGAGATTTATGCTGGTGAAATCGGTGCAGTTGTTGGTCTTAAATCTACAACTACTGGTGATACTTTATGTCAAGGTGAAGAGAAAGTTGTTCTTGAAAGAATGGACTTCCCGGATCCAGTTATTTCTGTTGCAGTTGAACCAAAAACAAAAGCTGACCAAGAAAAAATGGGTATTGCTTTAAGCAAACTTGCTGCAGAAGATCCTTCTTTCCGTGTTAACACTGATGAAGAGACTGGTCAGACTATTATCTCTGGTATGGGTGAGTTACACCTTGAGATTCTGGTTGACCGTATGAGACGTGAGTTCTCTGTTGAAGCTGAAGTTGGTGCTCCACAAGTTTCTTATCGTGAGTCTATCAAAGAAGAAGTACAACAAGAGTATAAATACGCAAAACAGTCTGGTGGTCGTGGTCAATTTGGTCATGTTTACCTTACAGTTAAGCCAGGTGAAAAAGATACAGGTTATGTATTCACAAATGCTATTAAAGGTGGATCTGTTCCTAAAGAATTTATTCCAGCTGTTAAGAAAGGTTGTGAAGAAGCTATGCAAACTGGTGTTCTTGCTGGATACCCAATGGAAGATATCGATGTAACTTTATATGATGGTTCTTACCATGATGTAGATTCAAATGAAATGGCATTTAAACTTGCTGCATCAATGGGATTCAAGGCTGCTTGTCGTGTTGCAAAACCCGCTATCCTAGAGCCAATGATGAAAGTTGAAGTTGAAACTCCTGAAGAAAATATGGGTGATGTTATCGGTGACCTTAACCGTCGTCGTGGACAAATCAATGCTATGGGCGAACGTGCTGGTAGTAAAATTGTTGATGCATTCGTTCCATTATCTGAAATGTTTGGTTACTCAACTGACCTTCGTTCAGCTACTCAAGGACGTGCTACATACTCTATGGAATTTGATCACTATGCTGAAGTTCCAAAAGCAGTTTCTGAAGAGATTCAGAAAAAACGTAACGGATAGTCTTCGTACTAACCTTTACACCACTCTCCTCTGGAGAGTACTCCTTCTCTTTAACAATCAAAACAATGCTATAATTACAAAAAAACTATTAGGTTTCAAATGTACAAACTACTATTACTTACTTTTATGCTTACTTTTCTTTACTCAAATAACCCAAAACCGTATGCTGCTTTAGGGGATGTTATCTATGATAATGTTCAAAAGATTGACAGCTTACAAAAACTTAAATCTTATGAACTTTATAAATCTGACATTGCTAAGTATATTAAAGAAGTTGAACTTGCAAAAGAAGAGGGTTTTGAGATAGAATCTGGCAAAACTAAAATTAGTAAAAAAGATTATTTAATCAAACTACGCAATCTTTCAAAAACAAATGATTATTTTTTAAGAGGTATTAGAAGTAACTATAAAGCTTCAATGAAAAATAATAACTATGACCTTTTTTCAGAAATAATTAACTGCGGATTAATAGATACTAATGAAAATAAAGATGAAATTATTGACTACTATTATAAGCATCAAGAAGATATTAATGCTAGTGGTGTGATTGAAGATTTTTTAAATCATGATGCTGAGCTTAAAGCTCTTAAAGATGCACAAAAGAAGAAATATAAAACTAAGAAAATGCTAGAAGAAGAGAAGATTAAAAGAATAAGAGATAAAGATAAAAAAACACAAGAAAATTTAGAAGTTAAATTGCAAAATGAACTTCAAGATAAGAAGCTCAAAATAAGAGAAGAACAGAAAAAAGAGTTAGCAAATTAATTCTTCCACATAAACTCTTCGTGAAGGTTAGGCCGTCCATCTAGTGTTAAATAAGGCTTGTACTCAGCCTTATATGAGAGAGATGAACAATCTTCTACATAGTATCCTAGATATATCCATTTTTTATTAGCCTTTTGTGCAAACTTGATTTGATTTAACAGAGAGTATTTACCTAGAGATAGAGACGAATAATCAGGGTCATAATAGAAGTAGATAGAAGAGACCCCATCTTCTAAGACATCAATCAAGTCAACACCAATCAATTTACCCTCATCAAAGTAGAGAACCTCAAATCCAAAATCTTCATGTCCAGTTACAAAAGAGTCATAATAGTGTTGGGGCGTAGTCTCATTATAATCCCATCCTTTTTTCTCATGCATAAAGGCATGATATTTAGCAAAAAGATTTATGTGCTCATGTGTCAGAGTTGGTTTTTGTATATATGTTTTAATATGAGCAGATTTTTTGAGTACTCTGCGTTCAGATTTTGAAAAGTTATAATTTTCAACATCTATTTTAATACTTTGACATTCATTGCACTCAACACATATTGGTCGAAAGTACATTTTTCCAAAACGTCTAAATCCACGCTCTACTAAGTCTTGACAACTTTGTGCAGTGGCATTTTGTATAACTTTATAGTGAGTTGTCTGTGTTTTATCCTTGAGATAAGAACACTTATCCTCGAGAGAAAATTCTTTAAGTAGATTCATATTTGGATTTTGACATAATTTGTATTATAAAGAGCAAAAAAGGAATAGATTGAAATTTTTTTTTAAACATCAGCAAGCAATATTACGAGGTGGCGGTGCATTTATGCTATTGGTAGGATTTGTTATTCAATTTTGGGTAGTTCCACAAGAAGGTATATCTAAAAATGACCTAGCAGCTGCAAGAGTAGCAAGAATGGAAGCAAGTATATCCGGAGGAAATACGGCTAAAGAGAATAATGGTAAACCTGATGCCTCAAGTTATACCAAAGGACTTAAAAATACACAAAAAAAACAGATGCAGTATCTTACTATTATAGCAATGATACTTGGAGTAGCTTCTTTAGGTTACAGCTTTAAGCCTAAAAAAGAGGAGGAAGAACTAAGCACTTAATGCGCTCTGTTCATAGAGATTAGAACACCTTCAATCATTTTATCAATATCACCGTCTAATATACCAGATACATTTGAATAAGCCTCATTTGAACGAGTGTCTTTAACTTGTTGATAAGGTTGCATAACATATGAACGTATCTGATGTCCCCAACCTATCTCACTTTTAGTTACACCATCTTTCTCAGCTTGCTGTGCTTCTAGTTCTAACTCATAAAGACGAGACTTTAACATCTTCATCGCTGTAGCTTTGTTTTTATGCTGGCTTCTATCATTTTGGCACTGAACTACTACTCCAGTTTCTATATGTGTAAGTCTAATTGCTGATTCAGTCTTATTTACATGTTGTCCACCCGAACCACTAGCTCTATAAGTGTCAACACGAATATCTTTGTCTTCAATTACTATGTTGATATCATCATCTAATTCAGGTGAAACCATAACTGAAGAGAAAGAAGTGTGGCGTTTGGCATTTGAATCAAAAGGAGAAATACGTACTAGCCTATGTATTCCATTTTCAACTTTGAGGTAACCGTAAGCATTTTCACCTTTGACAATTATTGATACATCTTTAATTCCAGCTTCTTCACCTTTTTGATAATCAAGAATCTCAACACTAAATCCACGTTTATCTGCCCAAGACTTGTACATACGAAGTAGCATTTCAGCCCAATCTTGACTCTCTGTACCGCCAGCACCTGGGTGAATAGAGAGAATTGCATTATTAGCATCACTCTCTCCACTTAAAAGGACTTCTATCTCCATTCCTCGTATCTGACTCTCCAAAGCAGGTGCATCCTCATACAGAGCCTCTATGGACTCTTCATCTGCCTCTTCTTTAGCCATATCATAAAGATCTATGGCATCAGTAACAGCATTGTTCGCAAGAGAGAACTTATCTAGTTTTCTTTGGAGTTGAGTTTTCTCTTTTTGAATTTTCGCTGCATAAGATGCATCATTCCAAAAGTCTTGATCACTCTCTAACTCTTCTATTTCGTCAAGACGAGTTTGTATTTTATCAGGTTCAACAACACCTGTAATATTTTGCATTTTAATTTTGATGTTTTTAAGTAGTTCAGTATATTCGTAGTTATCCATAAAATGCCCTATATTTGTTATAATGGCGATTATATACAAAAGGGACTTAAAATGAAGATTATCACTAAGGTTGAAGTGTTAAAAAAATATTTAAAAGCAAAAGAGGGCACTATAGGGTATGTTCCTACTATGGGCGCTCTTCATGATGGTCATCTCTCTCTTATTAAAACTGCTAGAAAAGAGTGTGATATTGTTATTATCTCTATTTTTGTAAATCCTACACAGTTTTTAAAGGGTGAAGACTTAGATAAATACCCATCTAGAGATGAAGCTGATAAAAAAATCTGTGAACTTTGTGGTGTTGATGTGGTTTTTTTACCTAATGTATCGGAGATATATGGAGAGGATGAAGTAAGGGTAGTAGCTCCTAATATTCGTGGGTTTGTTCTTGAAGGTGCTACTAGACCAGGACATTTTGATGGAGTGCTCAGTGTTGTAAATAAGCTCTTTCATATTGTTAATCCAGACTTTGCCTATTTTGGAAAAAAAGATGCTCAACAATTAAATCTCATAACCCTTATGGTTAAACAGTTGTTTATGAATGTAGTGATAGTTCCAGTAGATACAGTACGAGAGAGTGATGGACTAGCATTAAGTAGTAGAAATATTTACCTTTCTACCGTTCAAAGAGAAGAGGCACTTAAAATTTCAAGCTCACTGTACGAAGCTTCAAAACTTGTAAGTAGAGGTAATTTTAATGCAAAAGAGATTAAAGAAGAAATGCTTAAAATTCTTAACCCTCTAGAGATAGGTTATGTTGAGATACTCAATCGTGACTTTGAAATGATAAATGAAGTTAAGATAGGGGAAAGTGTTATTTTAGTAGAAGCTCTTGTCGGGGAGACAAGACTACTTGATAATATTTGGCTCTAAATAGCCATCTTCAATCATAATATCAACAGCTTTTTTAAATACAGGAACAGATGTTTGTGATGCAAAATGACTCTTTTTAGGTTGTACAACTACAACACCTATTGAGTAGTTATGTATTTTATCATTTGCAAAACCCATAAAGGCAGTATTGTATTTCTTAACATACTTACCTTTTTCAACTATGTGTGCAGTCCCGGTCTTCCCACCTACAATTATGCCAGGTGTTCTTGCCTTTTTACC